>Ga0214542_1000026_pt1 | contig 182145 bp, 161 predicted proteins | sample CNSS1metaG_FD_160096 | JGI IMG/M metagenome (GOLD analysis project Ga0214542, IMG submission 160096) | Root nodule microbial communities from cowpea collected in UCLA plant growth center, Los Angeles, California, USA - CNSS1 | ecosystem: Host-associated > Plants > Roots > Nodule | place: USA... | reverse complement strand
TGGTGCCGACCTGGGCGATCTCGTCGTTCGAGGTGACCTTCTTCGAGTTCTTCTCGAGGTCGGCCACGACGGCTTCGACCGCGAGGTCGATACCGCGCTTGAGGTCCATCGGGTTCATGCCGGCGGCGACCGACTTGGCGCCTTCACGCACGATTGCGGCGGCCAGGACGGTCGCGGTGGTGGTGCCGTCGCCGGCAGCATCCGCAGCTTTCGAAGCCACTTCGCGCACCATTTGGGCACCCATGTTCTCGAACTTGTCGTCGAGTTCGATGTCCTTGGCAACGGCAACGCCGTCCTTGGTAATACGTGGCGCGCCGAACGACTTGTCGAGCACGACGTTGCGGCCCTTTGGACCAAGAGTGACCTGCACGGCATTGGCGAGAATGTCGACGCCGCGCAGCATACGATCCCTCGCATCTACTCCGAACTTGACTTCTTTAGCTGACATAGAGAATTCCCTCAGTTATCCAATTAAATGATCCTTCAGCGCGCCCGGTAGGCTCTCCTCAGGAGCGTGAGCTGTGCGAGCCGAGGATTAGGCGACCTTCTTCTTTGAGAACACATCGGTGAGAACGCCCATAATGTCGCTCTCCTTCATGATCAACAGGTCTTGCCCATCGATCTTGACCTCGGTGCCGGACCATTTGCCAAACAGCACCCGCTCACCGACTTCGATGTCGATCGGAATTAGCTTGCCGCTCTCATCGCGGCCGCCCGGCCCAACTGCAATGACTTCGCCCTGCGATGGTTTTTCCTTCGCTGTGTCCGGAATGATGATGCCACCAGCGGTCTTCTCTTCGGCGTCGATGCGCTTGACCACGACGCGGTCGTGAAGCGGACGGAAATTCATAGAGGTCTCCTGAGCGTTTGAACAAGTTGAGATTAGGCACAATGTGGCTAGTAAACTATAGCAAGAGTCAGGCCAGAAATGCGCTGAGCGATCTATCCGTACAGTTCTGCAAAAGCATTGCCTGGCAGCGGGTGCGCTTGTCCGGAAGCATACGCGCTGAGGTGCACAGCCCCCCGGCTGTTGTGAAAATGACATTGCGCTTCTTCGAAGCACGGCATTGAGCCCCAGGACGCTTCAACCTTGCTCGGACGGCGGTTGCACTGATCGGAGAGTGTTTCGACGACGTGGGGATTGCGCATGATTACCTGGCGGTACAATCTAGCAGTCGTGGCAGCCGAAGCGTGCGGGCCACGAGCGTTATCGAAGAGCGGATCGTCAAATCTGCCGGAGTCGTGCATGCGAATAGTATGCGACGATATCGAAAAGCAGGTTCTGCTTGTAAGAGGCGGCCTGCTAGCAGGTCACCACCGAATTGTAACCGATTGCCGGTGTCCAGCCGTAGCACGGCACTTATGGCCTACCGAATTGACTCTGGCCATTCGTAAGCCGGCAGCACTGGAAGAAAGTTGCGAGCCCGCAAAGCTTGATTGCGCCGAGCAACGCGTGCATCGGGGCTTTCGCCGACCTGGTTCCTCGCGCCCGCTGCCGAGGGAAAGACCGTCGCGAGCTACTGGCAGCGAATCTGAGATGGCGGCCATCACTTGGCAGAGCACATTCGGTGCAATTGTCTTCCATATCCGACAGGTGACGCTCAAACGAAGGCGATCTTTCGGCAACTCGAAAGAGCCAATAAGCCCATCTGGCGCACTGAGGCCGCGCTTTCCGACGATAGGTTCGAGACTTGCATCGCCAGGGATAGCCTCTCCATTTCATGTCGATGGCATCCAAACAGTTGTCGTGGATCAAGAGGACTGACTGACAAATGAATCTTATACCTTGATATACGTTGTGCCGCGGCTTCTGGCGTGTGATGTGGAAACATCTCCGCGCACCATGGAAAAGCAGCTGTGTCGTCCGTAGAAGTACATCAGCACATCATCTCACTTCTTCAGAAGCCGAATCCAGTCATCCTGGATATCGGCTGCAATGACGGGACTGATACGCAAAAGTTCCTCGAACTGTGCCCGCAGCCCCAGCTCTACTGCTTTGAGCCGGACCCCCGAGCGATCGCGCGCTTCAAGAAGAAGCTCGGCTCATCCCTCAATAGGGTGAAGCTGTTTGAAATAGCCATCAGTGATCGAAACGGAAGGATCGACTTCCACCCCAGCAATGCAGATGGCGATGCGAAGGATTGGGATCTATCCGGTTCAATACGCCGTCCAAAGAACCATCTTACCGAGTACGATTGGGTTCGGTTTGATCATCCTGTCTCGGTTGAAACACGGCGGCTGGACGACTGGTGCAGCGAAGCCAAGCTGGACGGAGTCGATTTTATTTGGATGGACGTTCAGGGAGCCGAAGCCGACGTTATCGCCGGCGGTATGCGGACCTTGAGCAACACACGTTTTATCTATACCGAGTATAGTGACCGCGAGCTCTACGAAGGGCAGTTGTCCTTGCAAGCCATTCTTGACTTATTGCCATCCTTTGAAGTGGCGGCTCACTATCCGCGCGCAGTGGAAGGTGATGTATTGCTCAAAAATTCGCGCGCCTAGCGGATCCCCGGGCTAGCGTGCATGTCGGCCGATCCATTGGAAGCGGCCAGCGCCAGGGCGGTCGTGGGCTCCACGCGGCCCTGAGGAAGGCAGGGGCGTGGGGCTACCCTTACGATCGAACCGTAGCAGCGCTGCGCTCGCGCGCTCTTGGCGCCGCAACGTCGGATCCGCTCCACCGACACTCGCCAGGATCTAATGCCGATCACGCCGAATCTGATCACGCGGCTTCACCGACGCAGCCAGAACCACGTCCGGCTTGCCGATATCACTCCATCCTGACCGCATAGGGCTGCCTGTATTGCTGCCGCCATGGATCCGCAAGATAGCCGGCCGGGCAAAGCGCGTATGCAACCGGTGCGAGAGTCCCGCTAGCGCGTGATTTGGAGAGTTCGTGAGTTGAACCGCGAGCCGTTTCGCAGAAGTTCAGGTGTATCCTGCTCGGCAACGTCAATGATGGGGGCAGGGGCTAAGAGGCTTACGAGGGCTCGTATATTCGGACAACGATGGTAGTCCAGGATATGTAGCGGGACCCTTTGCACAGCGGTGTCTTTGTTCACATCGAAACAAGGGGCCATGTCCTCATCGGCGGACCCACTCACCACGCAACTGCGGTAATCCGTTGGCGTGGCGTGTGGCCTGCCCGTGCGTGCCCCACTTTATGGAAAGCCCGGCTGTATTACACTTCCCAGAAGGGCGCGGCCAGCGCTCTGGAGCGTTCCCTCGTTTAAAGCTGCGTGCTGGGCAACCACGAAGCTATCGCACATGGCCCGTGCCAGATTGCTGGTGCTATAGAGCGCCTCCGTTCCAGCCAGACCGCTGGCAACCCTGCAGACCTCAGCGCCCTGCCGCGCGGCGTTCGTTGCCGCGAGCCGCATTAGCGTCGTGGTGCCAAGAGTTACCTCACCCTTGAGCGCTTCCTTCCACAGCTCCTCGGTGGCGTCGTAAAAGAAAGAACGAGCGGAACGTAGCAACGCTTCGGCTTTGGCGATTTCAAGCTGGACATAGCCGCGCTCAGCCAACACGGGCGCTCCAGTGATTGAGGCACGAGTTTCGGCCATGGCGATCACCTCGTCTATTGCGGAACGCGCAATCCCGATGCCAACAATAGCATGCGCCTGCGCAGCGAAGGCAACGGCTGGATAACGATAGATCGGCCCGTCAAGTGTCGGCGGACCGCCGCGGATCAAGGTCCATTCCTCTGGCACAATGACGTCGTTGACGACGACATCGTGGCTTCCGGTGCCTTGCAGTCCGATGACGTCCCAATTCGGCCGAATTGTCACCTTCTCGGCTGGCATCACCGCTACACGCGGAAGGTCACCGCTCGGATCGTCTTCCAACGTGATACCAACTCCTATCAAATCCGCCTCTGGTGAGCCGCTAGCGAATGGCCACACGCCGTTCACGATAAGTCCCTCGGCGCATCGCTTAGCGGGTTGGAGTGGGAAAAGCGCACCCGCCAACACCACGTCAGGTCCATTGGCGTACACTTTGCGAAGCGTGTCGTCCGGAAGAGCAGCGAGGTAGCGAGCTCCATCCCCGAAGCTGGCGACCCAACCGGCGGAGCCGTCGGCCTCGGAAATGCGCTCCACCAGCCGACAAAAATCGGCTGGCGTTCGCTCCTCACCGCCGAATCGCTTGGCAGTCATAGCCCGATAGACGCCGACGCGTCTGAAGCCGTCGATGATTTCTTTTGGAATCTTCTGCGTGCGGCTAAACTCGTTGCGACGCGCACGGATCTCGACGAGTAGCGGCGACAGATTAGCCCAGGTCGCAGGCGCGGCGTGGGTTCTGGAAGTCCCCTTTTCTGGTCGAGCGTTCATAGATCATCCTCCGTGTCTTGAGCCGGTCATCGCCGCGTGTCATTCATTTGGACCCCGCATGGCGAGGCCAGGTGATTTGGCCCCCGCTGGACGGCGTTTTCAAAGCTGTCTCAGTTGATATCGAGTCCATGAGAGTGGACACGGTAGCTTCCCAAAACTTGAGTGGCCGGCAAAGCAGCCGATAGGCTGCGGCGGCATCGATCCGCGTTTGCCGCACTGAATCTCCGGCGGTCGATAGGGGCATGCGGTGCATGTCTTTCAACATGAACGTGTGGTCACACTTGGGACAGGCCGGGTCGAACCACGTTTGGAATTCCTGAGTTGTGCTTGCGAGAGCGCCCAAGCCTGCGGCCTCTTGCACGTCTTCCCAGCAATTGACGTGCCATCAAGCATGGCTGCGGGCTTTGTCTGAATCGCGCGAGATCACTCCGCCGTGCCGTGCCAGCGCAATGCTCGTGTCTCCGTGTTTGCTTTCAGGCACAAGATGTCCTTAACTCAACAAGCGGCGAAGAAAACCCCAGAGGCGGACCGCGACCGCCACCAACCGGGTTCAACCTTCCTGCTTAAGCCTAAGTCCGGCTTCGGTCTCCTGACGCTACCAACAGCCCAAATGTGCTGATCGTGCGACTGCTGGTAAGCGCTTGCTTAGAAGCGGCTCAAGTACGCAGGTGTTCATGAAACTCACGGCGGCTCCAGACGCTGTAATTGCACGATCGAACTCCGGTTCGAGGTGACCGCAAGAGTGTCCCGCTCATGCAAGCGAAGACGAGGCGTTTCGAACAGGTTTTGGGTTGCCAGCAACAGACGAGTCTGTCCACGTTCTGGCATACCGAACGCAAGTTCGTGCACATTCTTGACTGACCGACTCTCTCTTGCGGCCGGTGGCGCCTCCTATCTATGCTTGCGGCCTTGGCCGAGCTTGCCAAATTCGTGCGACAACTATGCGTACACCACGAACGTTGCGACAGACCAGGCGCGACACGTTTCGAACCTAGTGCTCTGTTCCGGCTAAGCGGCTCCGCGGTTGAAGATCCTGATTCCGGAAGCGCGGTTGCCAGATTAGTTCCGGCCTGTAGACGCGGTGCGCGCGCTCGAAACGAGGGGGCTGGCGCACCGAAGTCACCTGTGCAGATGGAACTCGAAACATTCGCTAAGTCTCGCCGCGGCCTAGAACCTAAGAGTGTCCGGGTACAGCTGACGCACTTTGTAAACTTCGAGGTTCTTCGATCTCCTCATGGAGGACAGCGAACGAGACGATCTAATGAATGATTGATGCGCGGCTGGTTTTCCGATGGTCGCGGTCTCACAAACGGCCGATGCAGGAGGCTCTCCGGTACTGATGCGGATAGCATGCTGCTTTAAAAGCCCCGGGCCGGGCAGTCATGCTGGTTGTTCTATGTGATCCTCAGCCCAGGCTGAGCTCGGTTATCAAGGCAGGACCCTGAATGCCTTGCTCCGGTCGAAGCTGAGAAGCTCCCGGGATCGTCGCGTGCTCGGGAGTTCAGACCCTGCAATGCTTCGCATGGCGATCTGCTGCCTGAACCACCTCCATTGGGTTGTCGGCTCAATCAGGAGGCATGAACGCTGTTGGACGCGCTATGTGCGTATCTTGTTGCTGGCCCCGCGTTGCCAACATGAGTGCGTAAAACACGAGAAGAATTATGAGGCCACGCATATCTAATGATTCCTGAAGCCATGACAATTGTGGAGCGGATAGTGTCCGGGCGTATTTGTGGTGGACGTTGGACCAATAATATCGCGCGGAACTGAACCGATGTATCAGGCGGCGTACGATTGCCGGGAGCGTGAAGGCGCTAGCATCAGCTCACAATTTCGACCTTGCCGGTGTCGATCCGATACAGCCCCCCGATGACCTTCAGTCGGTTCTGCTCGACTGCAGCGTTCAGAACTGGCCCCGTAGATTTGATTTTGTTGACGTTATCGACCACATTTTGTCGGGTTGCTTGGGCGAACGGGTCGCCGGCTTGGTCGCCAGATGCTTTCACTGCAGGAGAAAGTGCAGTGACCAGGGACGAAATGTGCCCCGGCGGCCGCTTATCTTCATAGAGCGACTTGATCGTAGCCTTTATCGCACCGCAATGATCGTGGCCAAGGACGAGGATCAGCGGCGTGTTGAGTATGGCAACCGCGTATTCCATACTGGCGAGCGTATCCTCGTTAGCGAAGTTACCGGCGACGCGGCAGACAAACAGATCACCTAGTCCGCTGTCGAAGATAAGTTCGGGGACCACGCGGGAGTCGGCGCAGCTCAGAACCGCTGCATATGGATTTTGTCCCTCAACCAAGACTGGCCTCTCGCGCCTGAAATCGTCGATTCGCGATGCGCCCTGGACATAGCGATCGTTCCCCTTCAGCAGCCGATCCAGGGCAGCATTTGGCGAGAGCAGGTTGTTTGGTTTGGGCAGGCCCTTTGCTTCCGTCGCCTCGACGATCTTATCGCCGAACCGCAGGAAAACTGTCGAAGCAGCGAACAGCAACAGTGACCGGCGCGAGCGCGCGTGCTTGTTTAAATGGTACATGTGATGAGAATGGGCTGCTTGCATGTGTCGCCTCATGGCACGGCTTTACGCCACCCAGTCGCTTCGGCTTCCGCTTCGCTGCAGAGCCAGCGTTCGCCGCCCTTCTTCGTCATGTCGATTTGTTCGTAACCGCGCTGCCCTGGCACGCGATAAGTCCGCTCGCCGTTGCGCTCGAGAGTCCCTTTTATCAGGCACTCGGGCGATGGTGGTTCCGCCAGCAGGAGCGATCCAAGCAGGACTTCCTGAGCGTCGATGGGGACCAAGGTCGCGCCAACGACAATCGTGCCCCTATTGCGGTGAGGCCAGTCCCAGGGGGCGATGAACGCCCCCGACCACAGCCCCGTGTTAGCTGTGCTCGCCACCAACTCATAGACAGCGTAGGTATGGTGAGATGCACCGGCGGAGAGTGCCCAGCCCGCACGTACCATCCAGACGTTCACATCCTCGCCTTCGATGAAGCAGCTACCGAGGGCTCGCCGATACTCATCGACTCTTTGGGTATGACAAACCCACGTGCGCCCATTCGAATGCTTGATAAGCTCGTCGCGAGCAGCTAGGCCGCAGGCCCATTTCCGGCCTTGTGCGTCGAGACAAATGTGATCCGTCTCAGGAGCTTCGATGCCTAGGAACCGAACGTTCGTTCTTTCGATCTCGATCGTATTGGCGTCGAGGATGCGCGGAACACCGCTGAGTGTCGCGGCGTAGACCGGAGATGTGATGAGAACGAACAATGCGAACATGATTCCGCGGTGCGTCATCCCGACAATAACCTTTCGCTCCTGATCCATGTTCACGCACGACACGGTGCGATCCGACTGCTCGATGGCAGAGGTCCGTCCAGCCGGCGTATTTCGATGTGTGCTTTATGAGAGCTTGGCGTGAGTTCGAACCTACGACCTGACGCTGCGTAAGGATCAAGAGATTTCTTCTGGTGCGTGCGGCGGTATCACTCGAGCATCGGCGGTTCTCTCATTGGGAGCGTACTGTGACCCTCTGAACCTGGGAGGAGATTCTCGTCGGCTTTGCGCCGTACTCGCGGCGCTGGACAAACCCGGAGCCTCGAAACGCCCTGCGCCCCCTTTGCAAAACGTGAGCGACTAATGAAGCGTCGGCGCTCGCGGCGGAGTGGGGGTGGACGAGCAACCTTGCTATTGTTACTGACGACTCCTATCGGCAAACTAGACGGTGCCGACGAGCACGATGAGTTCGCCCCAAAGTATTGTCACGACAAAGATCTGCAAAATGATCTGGTCTGGCTCGCTCTGTCCGTGTAGACAATTACGTGGCGGAGTTCAGCCTCGATGCTCGCTGCGTAAATCAAGCGTTCTTGTTCGAGCAAACCGCGGAAATCCGACATCCTTCTTACACCGAGCCAGATGATCGTTGCTATCAATCGTATTGTGGCATTTGGTACCTCCGCGCTGCACCGTAGGTCGTTGCTGCTACCGCCCATAGCTTTTACAAGAACTGAATTATTTATGACTCAGGCGGCGCTACGGGCGGCCGCTCTTCGGTCGTGACGGTTCCCCGCGATCTCAAGTGGCCTACCCAGGAATGCCGGGATCAGCGCCCGCGCTTTGCCGTGTGCGCTCCGGGCCTGCGCAAGCTGCCCACGTGTTCGGACAATCGCGAGCGCCATCCTGATGCAACTCAGTGTGAGGGTTCAGGCCACGATACGCGTTTGCCCATCGCGCACTCGTGGCGAATAGCTCTGGTGCGGTTTAGCCGACTCAAGCTACACATCATTCTTAAGTACCTCACTAAATAATGGGAATGACATGGTGGCAGTCGTTCGGGAAGTAACAGTCTCGTCTTACGCGCTTGAAGTAGATGGCCAACTCAGAGCCGAATTCGCAACCAAAGACGGTGCCACGGCAGGTGGAGCAGAATTAAAGAAGCGGTTTCCCAAGCTTACAATCCGGGTCTATGACGTGCAGACGAATGAGCGCGAGGAAATCTAGGCCGAGTCAGTTTGGCGCTCGACGTTCTAGCGTACATCTCCGGAGCTTCCGCCCTGGGGTGAGTAGGCGCTCAGCGGGTGTGCCGGGCTTGCTACCAGTTTAACTTCCTCGCCCATTTCGTTTCAGCGTCGGTCCCTAGTGCGGGGTGTCGCTACGCTCACGCTCCTGCGTATGTCACGCAGTTACGCGATGTGCGGAGCGCACGCCTCATCGGCTCGGGTCGGAGGCATCCCCAAGCGCTCTATCAAAGAATGCATGAGAGCTAGTCCCCGCGCAACCTGGTTGCTCTCACTGGGTGGAGTGCAGGCGGGCAAACCAGTCGCAAACTAGTACGCGCCGCTGAGCTCGACACCTGGCGGAAAAGTATCATGCTGCTTGACCTTTGTAGGGCGCGCCGAACTGCTGCGAGAAGGGCAGCCGGACTGTTGCGGAGCCGTAAGCAACGCAACTGCGGAGCGGGTATGTCTTGCAGTTGGTACGAGGCTTTCGACCGTACGGCAGCTGCGGTGCGATGTTGCTCTGCGCGGCCGTCTACTAAGGCCTTCGGTCCCCTAAGTCTTCCTCTTCCTTTGGCTCGGTGCGTTGGAACCAGGAGCCAGGAGGAAATTTCGCGATGCGCTTGGCAAAGGAGGATTGTGGCTCCCAATCTTGGCCTTCGCTCTTCTCGAAAGTGATGACCCCGTTGTGTGTAAAATAACGTGGTCCTTGGATATCGCAATTCACCAAGAGCAGAATGCGCCATAGGTCGCCTTTCTCGTTCGGCTTGTCATTCTGCTTGGGTAAGTAGTCTACCCCAACAGGTTCAATGATAGTGCATCGGCCCTGCCGCAGAAGATCGCCGAGCCGGCCTTGCGGCGTAGTCACAAAGTTGAAGTTACTTGGATCATGCAGAAAGCTAAGGTTTGCGTCCCTTTCACCATCTGCGACTTCTTTGGCGATCAACGAGAGCGCTAGGGCACGCCAGCCCAATTCCATCGGCTTCGCATAGGTCGACGCAAGCTCAATCGTACCGTCGAGCGCGACTTTCCAGGTGATAGCGTACTGTTCGTCTGATTTGTTGTCTCGGTGCCTGGTCCATGAAACGAAAACATAGTCGTTTTCGCCAAGTTCAACGACCCCCCACATCTGAGGGACGAACTGTGCCACCTTCGAGACATTGGAGATGATTTCTTCTATCGTCTCACCATCTTGCGCTCGCCACGTTGACTTGAGTCTTTCGACAAGTGGGTTGTCGCTGGCGCGAATGGTGTTGCTCATGGCAGCCGACCAGGCGAAGCAGATTAGAAGTCCGCTCAGGCAAAGCCATAGCGTCGGTCTTCCAGACATTCTCTTCATAACCCTCGGCCTATCGCGTTTCATCCGTACATCTTTCAAAGCGGGCAACCTTGAACCTGCTATGAGCGAGCGCAAGAAGATCACGGAGAGGCGACGGAGCACCCGTGGCTATCCCGCGCGGGCAGGCGCTCCCCTCTATGTCATGCGCCGCTAACTTCCCTAGCCCGCGACAGCTTCAATTGGCTGAGCTGGACATACCCAGCAAGAGAGACTAGGTATGTCGAGCGGCTTGCATTCTTTGTGCCAGGGAGCGGGCGGAGAGTTGCACGGGTTTTATGTCCCTCTTGTCGACTTTCCAACCTGCGCACGTTTGATGTTTCCATTCAGTGTATCGGCCGCAGTTTGTGGATCCTTTCCCGCACCGGATAGTTTGCGGAAGAGGTGAACGCTTCGATGCCAAGTGCCTGATGAGAATCGGCAGTGCGTTTGCCGTCATTGAACCGTGTGGTACGCGATCGTTGGCGTCGGCGTGCGGCCTACATGATGGCTGGCGACACGAAGCCGACTTAATCGATGAACGTTGAAGTCTGGTTAGCACGCAAGTCAACCTGCTCGTCCCGTATGTTGCTAGATTGCGCTGCTCATAGAATGGCACGGTTATTCGCCTAGATGTCGCAGATTAGCTTGGCACATGATCTGAGAGGTTGACGGAAGAGTCCTCCTGTCGATAATCCAAGTCGTCGAGGTTCTCCGAATCCCACTTGATCCGGAGCTAAGAGGGAAGCCGGTGCAAATGCCGGCGCTGCCCCCGCAACTGTGAGCGGCGAGCTACTGTCCAACGATGTCACTGAAGCCAGCACGGCTTCGGGAAGGCCGGACAGCAGCGATGACCAGCAAGCCAGGAGACCTGCCCCGACGATGTATTGGTCCACGGGCGGGGTGTCTCGGTGGTGCGCCAAGCAGCCGTCGCATGGGCGACTTCTCTGCCTGCGTCCCCATGGCCTTTGTCCCCAACAGGGGTTAACACTATGTCTCTTCTCTCTATTCCGGTTGCTACGCTCGGGACGCCACGCATCGGTCCAAGGCGTGAGCTCAAACTCGCTCTCGAAAGCTACTGGGCGGGAAAGATCAGCGAACAGCAATTGCTCGAGGACGCATCCGGGCTGCGCGCAGCGAACTGGGCTCGTCAGAAATCTCTCGGCGTCACGATCATTCCGTCGAATGACTTCTCGCTGTATGATCAGGTGCTTGATACAAGTGTCATGGTTGGTGCTATCCCGGAGATCTACGCCTCGAAAGGAGACTACGTTTCCCTCAAGACGTACTTCGCCATGGCTCGCGGATCACAATGCGACGACCAGGATGCGAGTTGCGGTCTCCGCCAGCGGGGGTCTGGCGCACCCGCGCAGGAAATGACTAAGTGGTTTGATACCAACTACCACTACATGGTTCCCGAGTTTTACAAGGGACAGGCGTTCAGACTTTGCTCTCGCAAACCCATCGAAGAGTATGAGGAAGCAAAGGCTCTCGGCTTTCAGACCCGCCCTGTCCTGATCGGGCCCGTCACATTCCTAAAACTCGGCAAGAGTGCCGATGGCGCGTTCCAGCCCCTATCCCTACTAGATGATTTGATACCGATCTATATTGAGGTTCTGCATGAATTGGCCGAACGAGGGGCAAGTTGGGTTCAGTTTGACGAGCCCTGCCTGGTCCTTGATCTGGACGAAGCGGTACGAAAAGCACTGCTACATGCTTATAACCGTTTCGCAAAAGAGGGACCGGCTATCAAGATCATGGTTGCCGGCTATTTCGGCGACCTAGGCGACAATTTGGATACCGCCTTGAGGCTCCCAGTCTCGGGTCTGCACGTTGACCTGGTTCGAGCGCCAGAGTTGTTGGATCAGATCATTGCTGTCGGTCGAAGAGATCTCGTCACGTCGCTCGGTGTCATCGACGGCCGGAATGTGTGGCGATCGAACTTGTCGTCGCTCCGTCGGCGGTTGGAGCCCGCGATTGCGAAGCTCGGCAAGCACCGTGTACAGCTCGCTCCATCCTGCTCGCTGCTTCATGTGCCGGTCGATGTTGAACTCGAGACCGGGCTCACGTCCGACGTCAAGAGCTGGCTTGCTTTCTCTGTTCAGAAGATGCGTGAGCTTGCGATCCTGGCGCGAGCACTCGCTGGCGACCAAAATGTCGGGCTCGCTCTTGCCGATTCGGAATGCGCTGCGACTGCCCGCCGGACTTCGCCGAAGATCCATGATGCCAATGTCGCTGCCCGGATGAGCGCAATCGACCAGACGATGCGCCGGCGCGCAAGTCCGTTTGCACGTCGTTCCGAGATCCAAAGGGCACGCTTTGGACTACCAGCTTTTCCCACCACGACGATCGGATCGTTTCCTCAGACCACAGAAGTCAGAAATGCTCGGGCGGCGCATGCGCGAGGCGCGCTGAGCGACGAGCAATACGATAGGTTCATCAAGGAGGAGATAGCCCGCGCCGTACGTTGGCAGGAGGACATCGGTCTTGACGTCCTCGTGCACGGCGAATTTGAGCGCAACGACATGGTGCAGTACTTTGGCGAGCAACTCGCCGGCTTCCTATTTACCAGGAAGGGATGGGTACAGTCTTATGGTTCGCGCTGCGTCCGGCCCCCGATCCTGTTTGGCGATGTAGTGCGGTCGAAGCCGATCACTGTGGACTGGTGGCGTTACGCGCAATCACTGACTAGCAAGCCAATGAAGGCGATGTTGACCGGACCGGTGACGATCCTGAACTGGTCGTTTGTTCGCGATGATATTCCTAGGAGCGAGGTCTGCCGTCAGCTTGCGCTTGCGATCCGCGACGAAGTGCGCGACCTCGAGAATGCCGGTGCGGGCATGATACAGATCGACGAAGCTGCACTTCGCGAAGGATTGCCCTTGCGCCGATCGGAGTGGAAGGCCTATCTCGATTGGGCCGGAGAGTGCTTCCGCATCTGCTCATCAGGCGTTACCGATCAGACGCAAATCCATACACATATGTGCTACTCCGAGTTCAACGACATCATCGGTGCGATCGCTGCAATGGATGCGGATGTCATTTCGATCGAGACGTCGCGATCGAAAATGGAACTACTGGGCGCATTCAGCAAGTACGAATACCCAAATCAAATCGGACCTGGCGTGTACGACATCCACTCTCCACGCGTTCCCGAGGTGAGCGAAATGAAGGAGCTGATGGTGCTGGCTCGGACGCGTTTGCAAGAATCACAGCTCTGGGTCAATCCGGACTGCGGTTTAAAAACGCGCAAATGGGAGGAGGTGCGGCCTGCGATAACCAACATGGTCGCTGCCGCCCGCGAACTGCGCGCTGCATCGTCTCCGCAAAATCATTGATCCGGCGCTCGGTCTGTTCTCGACCAAGCTACTCGCTTGTGGTCAATACGGCCCTCCATAATCTCGCGGCAAGACTTGGGGCCAACAAAAAGTGCTTGGCCCCGGTTGATGGTTGGAACGGATGTGCACCCGGAGAAAGGACGCTGACGGCTCGCGGTACTTGGCCAAAAGAGAATAGCCGACGGTTCACCAAGGCGAGAACATTGGCCGAGAATATGGACTCATATCGATACGTTTATCGTAGCTCCTTATGCCGTGCTAAGCGATCGTTTGGTCTGAGAGACAAAATCTACACCGTGGTGTCGCTCATAAAAAGAGTGGGAACGGTTGCGACAACAATGAGAGGGGTGATGCCGGACGTCACCGCAAGGGCTTCTCATCAGTCCGCTCGGACATGTTTCCCCGTCAGGCGCTCTCATTCGATGGACCCCAGATAGTGTCCGAGGAGAGGGCCCCGAAGCCAGTTCCTGCTTCAACTCACACCACTCTATTGTGCAGAATCGCCGTCGCTATCCGAGCCAGATACGCCAATGCGTCGGCTGCACGGCGACGTGCTCTCCGGTATTCGCGTTGATCCATCCGGCGAACGCCCGGCGGCAGGGAAAGACCACCCGGTGAATTGAATTCCCCTCGATCACGGCAATCTCCAGATCCTGATCGAAGGGCGGCATGATTTCGAGCCGCTCCCAGATCAAATCGCCATTTGATCCTGAACAAAGTTCATCGCTGCGAGCTGACAAATTCAGACAACCTTGTGAACATTACGAACATCGCTTGGCGTCCGCGCGAGCAGGCTCCGCGCGAGTCGACCGGACGGCGCGCGGTCTTGATGGCGTGAGCCGCGGCAGAGGGCAGTCGGTGGCATCGTTGGTCCGGAACACTGTCCGCTCGCGAATATTTGGATTTTCCCCGGGAAACAGGGCCTGAGCTTCCGTCGAATGGATCTGGGGCAGCTCAAGGCCTCGGCTGTTGCTATTTGTAACTCTGCACGAACTAAACTGGTCTGCAGCTCCAGCAATCTGGCCTGTGGCGGGGTAAATGGCCCGGTTTTCTGTCATGTCACGTCCCTTGTTGGTGAGACAACTCCGTGTTCTGCGGCGTCATCCCGTGGAGTGCGGGCGACTTCAGCCGCGCTCTCGCGCGCGTAGCACGTGCTCCAGCGAGAGCGCGAAGACGCCCGATTCGGTTGACACCAATAGGAGGGACGTAGCGCTGCTCGGAGCCCATAATCGGGCCTGTCCGCAGGTCGATAAAGTAGACGCCATCGCAAGCGGCGCAACTTACCATGTGTAGGTCATCAACCCGGGGCTCGGCTGCGCCCGAAAGGAGTCCTAAAAAGTGATGGCTGGTGCTTGGACATGAGAGCATCATGGGCTCAAGTCGTTCTTTCTGCCATGCGTCTGACCTTACTAGAAGATCAACTCTATCAGGACACAGCCGTCGTAGCATTGATGCGGGTCAAAAGCCGCGTTCGTCCGGGAGTGGTTGAGCTCGAGCGGCCGCCACGTGCCGCAAACCACCGCGTGGCAGTGCACATGTCCGAACTCGGGCATCCGCGAATCCATCGCATTCTCTGCATCACGCCAGCGTGTTGATTTGAGGCGCAACTCACCTCCATGGGCTACGGCAGCATTGTTCCTCATTGCTCCGTGCACACGGATGGTCAAACGATTGTTCGCCTTCATCGTCGGTAGCCTTGTCGGGGCTGATCCCACCTTTAGGTCTCGGCACTGGAGTCCTGGACCTGGGCTCATCGAAACGTGGGCTGCGACAATCCTTATGATCGGCTTACCGTGGGGGCGGCTGGTGGACCGTCGGATGGAAGACGGGGTTCCTGGCCTGATTGCCGCACGATCGCCTGCGCGCATACTCCCTCGCCGGCGTATATGAGAAATCTGCGCGCGCAAGCGGCTCGTGCCGCGCCGTTACATCTGATCGATCTTTGGATGGGCGGACAGACCTCTTGGGGGGCTACTTGAGGCAGATCAAATACTCGCGATGCGAATGGCAGAATAGTCGATAAGCGAACCACGGGAAGCGAGGGGCATGCCTTCATTTAATGTTCGGTTTATTAAGACCGTTTGTGACGATACCGGCGGCGAGCATCGTGCGTGCCAGGCAGCATTCAAGGTCGATGCCGCCTCCCTGAGTGCTGCTGCTCAGCAGGCGGAGGCTGAATTTTGCAAGCAAAAGAGTGTCCGCGATTGGACAATATTCGCAGATGTATTGGAGCTTCGAACCCCACCTGCCTTAGCTAATCCGTCCACATCAGCCTTTCGAGCATCCCGCAAGGACGGCCTGAGTAAGCAAGGGTTTCGCACTTCCTGAGTTTTCCACGGAAGCGCGACATCTTCAGCACCGACCAAGGCTATTCACGGCCGCGACGTTCACCGGCGTGCTCGCCAGTCCATAGCATCGCCATTAGCATGGACGGCTTGCTTGCCCGCGATAACGTATTCGGCGAGCGTGCCTATGAGACTGTATCCTACGCTCGCGTCTTGATCGGACTCGGCAGTCGGTCTATGAAGCCTGAACGCACGGCCGATACGGGTAAGCGTGACTTTAGATTCGTACGACGAGTGGTCGAGATTGAAGGAAGTTGTGGTGGGTACGGCCACTAATCATGCGGCTCATGATCGCGAACTCTCTTGCGACTTATTCCTTTATAACAATCTTGAGCTTCGCTCGGACTGGTATTATCCGCGTTCTCTGTCGGCGGCAGCAGGTGCGTGAGCTCGCGCACCGGTCCGCCACGGGATCGAGGACCGCTATGTCGACGAACTGAATGAGCACGTCGAAGCAATTGTGGACACGTTGCGGGAGCTTAACGTGATCGTGCATCGACCGATGAGCCTTCTGTTGGTGCGGTCTCGAGCGATGACCGACTATTTGCCAGAAGCAATGCGCAAGTGATAGTCGCGCCCGAACCATTCAAAACTAATTCCCCAGCTTGCGACGATGACGACCTGCTGTTGTCCGGCCTCTACATAGATATCAACGTCCTTTCGGTCCCTCCTGACGTTCGTTTTAGTCAAAGACGCGGGCCCCGAACTGGCCAGGATCCTTGAACACAATCGCTTTCCGGTCATCCCGGCTCGGCAGCGCCATAGGTGGATCTTTGCCGGGGGGATTGCTTTACTGTCGATGCGGTCCGCGAAGAGGGGTCCAAGGATTACTTCGACTAGTACCGGAGGCGGCGGCTCGTAAAGCCATTGCTTTGGGAGCCTGATAGCTGGCGAAGGTGTGCTCGTTAGAACTTGTCAAAGTTATGCTGCATCAACTAGTTGCCAGAACCAAAAACTGTAGCGTAAGCGCCGCAGAGCCGCAGAGCCGCAGAGCCGCAGAGCCGCAGAGCCGCAGAGCCGCAAAGTAGCTGAGTAAAATTAGATGTACTCTCGCACGTTTCAGGTCGACGCTCGTCGAGTGCGCCTCTCAGCGGACGTAAGTTGGGACGTGAACACGCTCAGATCTTGCACCATCGTGCCCGTGATGGTCTTGACGTATCAGGATGGAGCTTTCGAATGTCATTTGATCGTCCAGTGACTTTAAGGGAGACTGTTGCTTCAATGTCACCAGACCGATGAACGGCCGATCTACGCTCGCGCGACAAGAGATACCACATGTTCGATATCTATTTGAACCGAAGACACGATCTTTTGGTCGTCCCGACAGGCTTTGGGATCCCGCCGGGATTGGACGGCAATTGGAAGAGAAAGAGGCGGGCGGTCCGTTCCGTGAGCGACGTCATTCGTCAAGATGTACAACAGCGTGGTTACCACCGACGTCGTTTGATCTCGTACTGGTCCAAGGCGGTTGAGATCTCCTCACACTCCTAGTCGACGCCGCTATCTTATGCTGAACCGTTCTTCGGAAGCTTCGGGCAGGATGTGGCCGATGCGTCGAAAAAGTCGCTTAAAGCGACCAGACCAGGGGGGCATCGCGTATTGGGCTTAGCGAGCAAGCTTTTCTTTTGAAAGCGGGGCGCGCCTCTGGAGCTTACCTCAAAATAGGTGTTATGAGGCTTTTTCTTGGGTCAATGGCGTGCGCGTGAGTTTTCACGTCTATACTGAAGATACCTACCGGCTAGCCGCACGGGTCGGTCGAGCATCGAAGTCGTTAAGCAGCATTGGCTACTTGTATAGCAGCGGCCCGGAGTGGCCGGCTCATATGAAGCGCATCGCAGGCCGCGCGCCCCAACTGGGCATTTTCGACCAAAGCTGATGCGGGAGGCCGGGTGCGGGATCCTCGCCGAGGAGGGAAGGGAATATCTCGAGAGGCTCGAACACTTAGATCAGTGAACTATGCAGATCGCCCAACAGCCGAAAGCTGAGCAACTGCGCCTTTGACTTCGCAGCTGGGAAGGAACGCGGGCAGAAAGCGCCCCACGGCAAGCGATTGAGCCCACGTAAACCGCTACCGGGGTGACCGCCAGCCGCTCAACCCCTTGCTGATCGTGATGTACTCAACTAGATCTCGAAGTCACATCTTGAAACAGTGGCGTTGTAATTGGTATTAGGAAGTTGTTCAACGCGGCTAGGGATATTGTGATTTAAACCTGAGGGATGAGGCTTCTGGCCTCTTCATGCACATCAGCGTGGTCGAGACGGTCGGCTAAACTGATCTCGCGTTGGCTTACTCATTCTAGCGCGTGTCGGTTGCTTCGCTGCAAATAGAAGGGCGTCGATGGGGAACGTTCTCAGAGGGCGAGGTGTATATGAGGTTTGCAGTTCCACAGCTGTACTAGCCAGACGTCTCGCGTTTGGAACGCATGACCAAGTTATACCTGACGCCACTCTTATTATATCGTCTGCTTTTTGCGGTCGTCGTGCCGTGAAAACTATGCTACAAGCCGCTCCTCTCAAAAGGAGCATTCATCGTGAAGAAAGCAACCAAGAAACGCGTTACGCGGCGCGAATGGACGAGGGCAGATATCAAGGAGCTCAAAGTCCATTCGAAGGCCCGAACCCCGGTCATAAAAATAGCAAAGATGACCAAACGCAGCGTCGGTGCGCTCCGCCAGAAGGCCTTGCATCTTGGAATCGGACTCGGACATCAGCGGTAGTTTTGAGCAGCGCTGGTACTGGCGCGATAGGGCGGCTCGCTGGGCCGCCCTCAGTACCCATAGAAATTTTGTCGGAAATTTAGCTTTACGGATCCGCGCTGAGAGAGTGTTTGGATAGTGTTTCACTGTCGCGGTGGGAGCTCCAGCATCTCTCATTATTGACGGACTATCTTAGACGTGGTCTCAACGGGTGTGACCGATCCGCAGTGAAGACATTGCCTTGCTGATGGCGCCGTCATGGATCTCTCACATGAAGGGCCGATCCAGTGTGTTGACCGACCAACGGCGGCGCTCACTGGAGGTAGCGTCTGGATCGCTCCCGCGCTGAGAAGATTTCTGCGTCCTGCCAAGTGTGATGTCCGCGATATGGTCTGCTTCTTTGCAGCGCTCCGCTCATATGCCGAAATTGTTTGTGTCTGCCGAGCCTCAGCAAGGTGCATGTCGCAGTTACCTCTTCAATGCCCCAGCGCACCCATCTTCTATACGTAGCAACCTTCCATGTGCCGCGCGCGGTCTTGGCAAACGTTCGTATAGTTCTTTTCAACGTTGCCATATTCGCAGTCAATCTTCGTGCAATTGAGCTGTTGCTTGATTTCGTTTTATCGATCGAGCAATCGGGGAAGCGATTTCAGTTGTCGTTCTGTGATCCCGCCTGATCGGACTGAACGGGTCTCAAGCCATGAGTGGCAGACAAAGTTCTTGTCCTTTCGACTCCTTGCAAGCGGTTGCCCCCATGTGATCCGGCGGCCGGCTTTGTTTCGCCCAATCGAGCTAGCGTCGACAGATGGCGCTTGCCAAGCACGAGTGTCTGAATGATGAGCGGACGTGTTGGTCGTTCACCTGAGGTGTGCTTTCTCCTTGGTCTTCCACGATCCGGGACCACACTCCTTGCACATTTGCTGCAGCTCCATCCAGACATTGTGGCTCCGCCTGAACCCTGGTTAATGCTGGCGCTTGAAGCAATTGGCAAGGTGGATCGGCGTCATCCGGCCGGCAGCTCTCTAATTGAGGCCGCCACCTCCGAATTCTTGGGACGGATAGATCGCGCGATCGTGAGCCGCGCTTTTGCAGATGCAGCATACGATCAATATCTGGCGAAAGCGGGCAAGCGCATCATCATAGATAAGACACCACGCTATTGGACCGCGCTTGACTTTGTTGGATCCGTTTATCCGAACGCGCCACACATCCTTCTGATGCGCAATCCCTACGCAATCGCCGCTTCATTGAAATCGACCTGGGGCATCCCACTGCGGGCAGAAAGCGCGCAGCCGGTCAGCGTATCCAATCTCGCTGATCTCATGCTTCGACTGCCCGATGGCATAATATCTTCGCTGGCGGATTTGGTTTTGGGTCTTCCTAGGCTCGTCGCGCAACGTACTCGCCCGCAGACTCATTTAGTGCAATACGAACTGCTCGTGGCGCGCCCGGACGAGGAAATTCAGCGTCTACTGACAGCGCTCGGCTGTGATCCTGGAGGCGTCGCATCGGCGAGCATGGGACGAGCAGATTATCTTCAATCCAGCAGCTTTGGAGACCGAAAAATCCTGGAACGAAACACCATCGACGAAAGCTCTGTCAAATCGTGGCAATCTCAATTGAGCGTCGAAGAGATGCAAACCGTGACCGATCTGGTCGGTGCCGAGCTTTTCGTAGAACTTGGATATGAGCAGGAACTGTTGCATGCCCAGAAAGCCGGAGTTCTGGACAGGGGACGGGAACTAACCGAACTTTATCGTCGGATATTCCGAACCTGGTGGGATTTGCGAAGTGCCAAGGCGGGAGGACTGTCCGGTTTATCTCACGCTGGAGAGTCGGCCCACACTAGTTGGAACGTTTCGGAGAACCGGGACGTGGCTATCGAGATGTTGCGAGGCGAGGTCGCGCGGCTTGAGCAGATCGTAAGGAGTTCCTAAGGACTCTGAATGCTTGTGATCAAGCAACGCTGGTTGCTTTAGCCAAGATCCTTAACCGGCACGTTGATCTCCGGATCAGGTGTGCCGCACGCGCCGGCCGTGCGAGCGGCAGAATGCGATATGCTGCTGCGTGGAAGTGTGCTGTCGAACGGGGCTTGGCCTCATTGACGAGCCATGCGCCTTGGCCGGCCATTTCTGCCGCGGATATTCCCGCTCTGGGCTGGAGCCATAGAGCGGAGAAGAACAGAGATCCTGCACCGAAAACAAGATATATGCTGCCAAAACATCTGCACCGTCTCGAAGCTGAATCGATTGAAATCATGCGTGATGTGGTCGCCGAGTTCAAAAGGCCCGTCATGCTTTACTCGATCGGAAAAGATTCAAGCGTTTTGCTACACCTTGCGATCAAGGCGTTCTATCCGGCAAAACTACCTTTCCCCCTGCTTCACGTCGATACGACCTGGAAGTTCCGCGAGATGATCAGCTTCCGAGACGCGACAGCCAGGCGGCTCGGCCTCGACCTGATTGTCCATGTCAACAAGGACGGCAGCGTGCGTGGGATCAATCCGATCGATTCCGGCTCCGCCCTCCATACCCAGGTCATGAAAACGGACGCGCTGAAACAGGCGCTCGACCTCCACGGATTCGATGCCGCCTTTGGCGGAGCCCGGCGCGATGAGGAAAGGAGTCGCGCGAAAGAACGGATACTCTCCTTCCGTTCGGCTGGACATGTATGGGACCCCCGTAACCAGCGGCCGGAGCTCTGGAGCCTGTTCAACACACGAATTCGCCAGGGCGAAACCATGCGCGTGTTTGCGATGTCAAACTGGACCGAGCTCGATGTGTGGGAATACATCATGATCGAGAAAATTCCGGTCGTTCCGCTCTACTTCGCAAAACGAAGACCGACAGTGCATCGAAATGGTGCGATGATCATGGTTGACGACGAGCGATTGCCGCTTAACTGCGACGAGACGCCGGAAATGCGGATGATCCGCTTTCGCACCCTTGGATGTTATCCCTTGAGCGGGGCTATCGAATCCGATGCGACGACGATCGAAGGTATCGTCGCAGAAATGCAGACCGCGACTATGTCTGAGCGCCAGGGGCGCCTAATTGACACCGATGAAGCCGCTTCAATGGAGAAGAAGAAGCGAGAAGGCTACTTTTGATGTTTACAAAGCAGACAACGGAACCGGTTCCGGTCCTGACGAAGGATCAGCTGCGATTCATCACATGTGGCTCGGTGGACGACGGCAAATCGACGCTGATCGGCCGATTACTGCACGACAGCAAGGTGATCTACCACGATCAGATCACGGCGCTGGAACGCGACAGCATCAAGTACGGTAGCACCGGGGATAACATCGACTTCGCGCTGCTTGTGGACGGCCTCGAGGCCGAACGGGAGCAGGGCATCACAATCGATGTTGCCTACCGTTTCTTCACTACGCCGCGGCGCTCCTTCATGGTGGCCGACACTCCCGGCCATGAGCAGTATACCCGCAATATGGCTACCGGTGCGTCGCAGGCTCAGCTCGCCATTATCCTGATCGATGCCCGCAAAGGCGTGATGGTTCAGACGCGCCGCCACTCCTTTATCTGTGCGCTGCTCGGTATTCGTCATATCGTGCTGGCAGTGAACAAGATCGATCTTGTCGCATACGACAAGGAGTGCTTCGATCGGATCGCGCGCGACTATATGGCCTTTGCCGCCGGTCTCGGCTTCACCTCGATCGTTCCCATCCCGATCTCGGCCCGCTACGGCGATAACGTCGTAGACCGCTCCGCGCGTGCCAACTGGTATCGTGGTCCCTGCCTGCTTGAATATTTGGAGAGCATTGACATCCAGTCCGGCACCGCAAGCCAGGCCTTCCGCTTTCCGGTACAATGGGTGAACCGGCCAAATCCGGATTTTCGGGGCTATGCCGGGACGGTGGCTTCCGGGACGATCTCGGCGGGGGATGAGATCATTGTCGCCACGTCGGGACGGACCACGCGCGTCAAGCGGATCGTGACCCACGGTGGCGACCTTGTCGGCGCCAAAGCCGGGGATGCGGTGACCATTACACTGGAAGACGAAATTGATATCGGCCGTGGCGACATTTTGTCCCGACCGGACGATCAACCAAAGGTCGCCGACCAATTCGCTGCTTATGTGATTTGGATGGACGAGGAGCCGCTCACCCCCGGACGCAATTACGTCCTGCGGATCGGATCGCAGACGATTTCCGGCAGCATTACCGAAATTCAGCATCGGATCGACGTCAACACTTGTGAGTATCTGGCCGCCGGGATGGTTTCGTTGAACGAGATCGCCTTCTGCAATGTTGCGACCACAATGCCGGCAGTATTCGATGCTTATGACGTCAATCGGAAGACTGGATCATTCATCTTCATCGACCGTTACACCAATCGTACGGCGGGGGCAGGCATGATTGCCGTTCCGCTACGGCAGACCGCCAATATTTCTAGGCAAGCCCTATCCGTGGATAGGAAGGAGCGTGCCGCACTCAAGAATCAGAAGCCTTGCGTCATTTGGTTCACCGGCCTGTCTGGCGCGGGAAAGTCGGCGATTGCGAATCTGGTTGATCAAAAGCTGTTTGCGATGTCGCGGCATACAATGCTGCTGGATGGCGACAACCTCCGACACGGATTAAGCGCCGATCTGGGCTTCTCGGAGGCGGACCGCGTGGAGAACATTCGGCGTGTCGGTGAAGTTGCCAAGTTGATGGTGGACAGCGGCTTGATCGTGATCTGCTCGTTGATCTCGCCCACGAGAGCGGAACGGGACAGGGTGCGCATCCTGGTTGGCAACAAAGAGTTCATAGAAGTATTTGTCGATACGCCGATCGAGGAATGCGCGCGGCGAGACCCGAAAGGGTTGTACTCAAAGGCGAAATCAGGCAGCATCAAGAACTTCACCGGCCTCGACGCGTGCTACGAAGCACCAGAAACACCGGATATTCATCTCAGGACCATGGAGCAGAACCTAGAGCAGTCAGCGAAAGCGGTAGTGGATGTCTTGATAACGCGCTCAATTCTTGATGGCTAGATGTGCTCGCGTCACGTCATCAATTTCGCGTAATATCCTGCCGGCGCGGCTCAGGCGATCTGGCTCAGGCGGGGCCAGCGGTCAAACTTTTCGCTCGAAAGGAACAGACTGGTCGCACCCACTCGTGTACTGCCAGCTTCCGGGTATAGGCTCGAAGTGGATGGTCAGTTCAAAACCGAGTACGCGAGCAAAGATGGAGCATGGTCAGGAGCGGTGGAGCTCAAGAGAGGCGTCCCATGCTGCAGATCAGAATCTACCATGCGGCGAGAAAGGCCAGAGAGGAAGTCCTACTTCCACTAGGTTGAGGGGGGGCTTGGCGCTTCTTGCTGCGCGTGCCGCCAAGGACACGCCGATCTGCCTTTAAAGCCACGCCGGGGCCGCGGACACGGTCGGCTTTACTTCCCCACACAGTACGAAGCGGGCCGCGGTTTTCCGGGGTGGCTATCCGGCCAGCCTGGGCCTACTCCAGGTATATTGACCAATCTGAAGCGAGCAATCGGCCGCGATCCATCCTGTCGTGGCCTATGGTAACGTCCGGCAAGCTTGCTTCATTGTGGCCGCCGCTCGTAGGCGAACACCGTCGGCCTCCGCCCAGCACCTTCGCACGTCGAGGCAACGCTGCCGCGAACATTAGCCATCCTGCGCTACGGAGCTCCGTTGCGTGTTCGCGTCACGCTCCAGTCCGCCTTCCATCGTTCCTTGCCATGAAGGCGGCCATTGACGCGGCCGAAAAGGAAAGGGAGCTCATCGCTGGCCAAGCGACAAAGATTGATCTCTCGATGAGCTGCTCTGGCCAGCCGTCGACGTGCTCGACCGCACTGTAGACAGCGTAGAACGCGAGTGCACATCAACGAGCGGGCCTGCGGAGGAATCAAAAGCGAGCAGGACGGCTCGGAAGTGACTATCGTCGAACCAGAGTGCCTCATGGGCGAGATACTTGCGCACCCCGATTGCTGGTGATGCGTGGCTCGCCGGCTCAGGCGTTTTAACCGCCGTAAATCACCGTACCTTCACCGCCGGACGATCGCCCGGTGAGATGTCTCGCAGCGAGCGGCGTGTAGTAGCGAACAATGGATGCTGCCGATCTAGCGATCAATTTAAAAGATGAACCCGCCACTCATCCGGACTCGGCTTGGCGCACTCCTACCAAACCAGGACAACATGCTCTGTCGTACGGCCGCTCGCCGAAAACCGCACTATGAATCCTCTGTCCTCTGCTCCTTACGTCAGCTTGTCGCCGCCAAATGAGAGCACGTCGGGAAAATTTACGTGAGAAAATCCCCGGAGAGGGTTGAACCGCCCGTAACGTCAAGTTGTACGATCTCCGAAATGAACAGTCATCGGCGTCCTAGATCCTCCAACCAGCGACGGAGTGCAAATGTATCAAGTCCAAAGGAACGCATTAGACTCCCGCTGCGAACCACGATCATCGAGTGTGCCAGGCATTGATAATCCGGGCACGTCGAGTCCTGGCTGCAGCTCCTTGCTAGCGTAAAGCGTGCCTGACCGGACAGGCTCACACGTAAATTGTTCGCAGACTGGCGCTTCATAGCTGCAAGAGGGCGACCGCGCTCAAGCTTGCCATGCATGACAGTGGATGAGAGCGTACGTTGGCGCCGGTTGCGCCCGAGTTCTTCGCGCCAAAGGGTATTTTGGGAGGTCTGAAGGGCATCAATGAGGAGCTTTGTGAAGCATCGCTCTCCGTCCGCGACGAGATATGGAGGTTGTCATCCGACAGCCTTTTTGGGCGTCGACGCGAAACGCGTCCACGGTACATGTCGCTTCATTCGAAGCTGTTGATGAGGAATGGGACGCGCGCCACGTCGCTCCCTACTGTGCGTACTCAAGGTCATCGACCAATACAATGTTAGGAGGAAATGGTTTGACAAGACAGCGGTCGTTGCTGACGCCTGGTCCATTATCGTTATCGCCCGCGGTCAGGAGCCAGATGCAGCTTGATCTCGCGTCTCGCGATGACGAGTTCAAGGAGGTGACCGCCTGCATGAGGCGGCTGATGCTCAACTTGCTGGGAAACAGTGAGGAATATTCGGTGGTGCCTATTCAAGGAGGCGGCTCCTTTGCAATGGAGGCGGCCCTCTCCTCATTTGTGTCCCGAGCCCACAGGCCGCTCGTTTGCGTGAACGGCATCTATGGCGAGCGCATTCTTCAAATTTTGCGGCTGTGGGGTATCGAAGCACTGAAGCTCGTTAAGCGCGCGACGGATCCGTTGGATCCGGAAGAGATCAGCGAGTATCTGAGCCGAAATCCCGGCGTTACGCACCTGTGTTTCGTGCATTGTGAGACGACAACCGGAATCGTCAATCCGCTGCACGAGATCGTGGAGGTGGCGAGGCAACGTGGCGTAAAGACTATCATCGATGGGATGAGTTCGTTCGGCGCCCTCAATATCGATTTGAGCCAGCGTGGACCTGACGTACTGGTCACGTCGAGCAACAAGTGCATAGAAGGGCCCCCGGGAGTAGCGTTCGTCATCGCCTCGCGCGAGCTACTGGAGAATGCGACTCAAGAACCGAGATCGTTTGTGCTCGATGTGAGAGATCAATGGCGCTCGCTCGAGCGCACGGGTGAGTGGCGGTCGACCCCTCCAACCCACGTCGTTCAGGCAACGACAATGGCTTTGAAGATTCTGCACGAGGAAGGCATCGATGCCAGGCGCTTCAGGTACGAGAAGGTCAGAAACGACCTCATCAAGGAACTCGAAGGGATAGTGGCTCCGTTGTTGTCCCCCGAGTTGCAGTCCCCGGTCTGTGTTGCGTTCAGTGCGCCGCCCGGAATAGTGGACCAGCCAGGATTCGATGGGCTGTATCGCCACTTGGCGGCCCATAATCTTTACGTCTACTCGAAGCTGCATCTTGCGACGCGGAGCTTTCGGGTCGGTTGCATTGGGGAAATCCAATCCAGCTGGATTGAGCAGTTGGGATGCGCCTTTCGTACATATTTCCGCTCCGGTCAGGCTCGGTCAGGAAGGCCGGCGTCGGGCCAAGAGGCATATGAGGCGCGCGTAAAGATGCCGGCTCAAGCAGCTGGGGGCCGGCAGCTGCGGCATTCCGCCGAGACCGTTGTTCTGCATGCGGGCTATCGACGCGACCCGGTGACAAAAGCCGTCGCAGTGCCGATTTACCAGAACACAGCTTATGAACTCGATGGCGATCTAAATCACATCGCTGACGTCTACAACGTCAAAGCGGATGGGTTCACCTACACGAGGATTATCAATCCGACGACTCGCGCGCTGGAGAAGCGCTACGCCGCCGTCGACATGGGCAGCGACTCGCTCGCCGTTGCGTCAGGTCAAGCGGCAACGTTCCTTGCTATCGTCAACCTTTCAAGTGGCGAAGTAGGGGACAATATCGTTGCCTCTCCTTATCTATATGGCAATACCTGGAACCTGCTCCACAACACCTTAAAGCGTTTGGGAATCAGCGTGAGGACAGCAGATCCTCGAAGGCCCGAGACGTTCGAACGTGCCATTGATGATCGCACGATTTGCCTGTTCGGAGAGGTAATTTCGAATCCCTGTCTGATTCCGCTCCCCGTCAAACAGCTGGCGGAAATCGGCCGAAGGTACGGCGTGCCTCTGGTCGTAGACAATACGACCACGCCATTGGTATGTCGGCCGTCAGACCTGGGCGCTGCAATTACGACGTACTCTGCAACAAAATACATATCAGGTCATGGCACGACCCTCGGCGGACTAATCGTTGACAGCGGCAAGTTCAGCTATCGGGGAGCCTCTCGCTTTCCCTTGTTCAACGGTCCCGACGAAGCGCATGGCGGAATTGTCTGGCACAACGCTGTGCGCGAAGTCGATGATCTAGGAAAGAGCGAGTTTCTCCTAAAGGCTCGCATGACCTGGTTGCGCGATACCGGTGCGGCCATCGCCCCTTTTGCGAGCTTTCAACTGATCCAAGGGCTTGAAACGCTGCCGCTTCGCATGAAGCAGCACTGCGCGAATGCCAGGATCGTCGCCAGCGTTCTGAAAGAGCATCCTAAAGTGCGTCGCGTCTTCTACCCGGGGCTCTTTGAGGGCGCCGATCGGGAAATCGTCGATCAGACACTCAACACCGCATACGGACATGGGGCGATGGTCATGTTCGAAGTGGAAGACGAACTGGCCGGGCGCAAGTTCATCCAAAACGTTGACTTGATGTATCACGTTTCCAATGTGGGAGATGCCCGCACGCTCGTGACTCATCCTGTCTCGACGACCCACACCACTGTCCCGCGGGAAAAGCGCGAAGCCGCCGGCATATTTGGGGGCTCAATCCGGCTTTGTGTCGGCATCGAAGATGTTAACGACATCGTGCGCGATCTGGACAAGGCGCTTTCGGCAATCTGACAACCTGCAAGGCGATCAGGAAGAGGTTCTCATGAATCAGGCAGACGCTTGGAAACTGAGGTCATCACGCTATGAGGCCGTTCAATTCAGTCGGGAGATCAATAAGCAGCTTTCGGAGCTAAGGCCGGACAACATCACGGGGGCCGCCTACATCGTGAAAGATTACGCTGTCATCACAGCGTGCACGCTTGCGACCGTGTCTGTCTCGTGGTGGTTCTACCCGCTGGCCGTTCTCCTGATTGGTGCCTATCAACGCGGATTGACAACCATCGCTCACGATGCGGCTCACCGCACGCTCGCGAAGAACACGACTTGGAATTATGTCCTGGGTATTCTGTTCGCTTCCTATCCCTTGTTCCAGCGCCACTGGGCCTACCGGATCTCCCATGTCTACTTGCATCATCCCTATCTCGGTGACCCGGACAAGGATCCAGACCTGAAGTTTTTCCTGGCCAGCGGCGTCTACGATGTGCAGCCTCCAGAGAGATATACTTTCAACATCATCTGGAAGCCGATCTTCGGCGGCGCGACAGTAGCGTATCTGAAATATCTTTGGACTAATCGGTTTTCGATCGAAGAGACCGAAGATCAGAGCCGCTCAGGCATACTTGTCGACAGGTATGGCTTCTATCTGTTCTGGTTCAGCATCCTGGCCGGGTCATATGCTCTTGGTCTGCTCCATATCGTCGTCCTGTTTTGGATCGTGCCCTATCTCACCACGTTTCAGGTCCTCGGCTGGTTTATCGAACTCGCTGAGCATTCACCCATGTGCGAAACAGAGACGCAGAACGTCTATCTTACGAGGAATCGGAAAGGAAGCTTCCTCGAACGAGCCATTCTGGGACAGAATCTGGATGAGTACCACCTTGAGCATCACCTTTCACCCGGTATCCCGTTTTGGCTGTTGCGTAAGGCGCAGAAAATCCGAATGCAGGATCCGAACTACGCGAAGGTCGCCGCCACCTGGGGCGGGCTCTTTGTCAAGGGACCTCAAGGTCAGCCTAGCGTCATAACTCAGCTGAAAGAGCGAAATCGACGGCTGTATGAGCAGTCCGTTGCCGGGGGTCGCACGCTAGGCAAGGTGGCGTGAGGTTGCAACAGCCCGAGCGCACCCAAGCCGTTGTCGGCGTCACTTCGAACCGTCTTCTGGTCGATGGTGTGCATCGCGACTGGTTACGGCGCAAGTACGTGCAGGCACTCCATCGTCATGCGGGAGTGGCTTGTGTCATATTGCCGACCGTCGACGCGGAAGATGCTATGGAGGAGGTCGCCCCGGCCATCATGCGCCGGCTGGACGGTCTGGTCTTGACAGGCGATGAATCGAACGTGGACCCCGCACTCCTGTCAGCGCCCGCGTCCTTGGATCCTGATCGGCAGGATGTTGAGCCTGGGATCCTTGACCGTCCCCGGGACAGGCTCTCTGCCGTGGCCATAGAGAGCGCCATCGCCCTCGGAATGCCCATTCTGGGCATCTGCCGTGGGCTTCAGGAACTCAACGTCTATCTCGGCGGAACACTCCGCCCATCGCTTACGGAGTGGAGCCGAGAAAGCGGCGCCATGCATGCTGAGAAGCCGGACCGTCCCAGGGACCGTCAATACGATGCCGCGCACCGCGTCAGGATATCATCCGATGGCGCACTGTTTCCAATCGCGCGGATGATCGAAGCGCAAGTCAACTCGCTGCACAATCAAGGCATCGAGGCGCTTGCCCCAGCGCTGAGGCGCGAGGCGTGGGCGCCCGACGGTCTGGTCGAGGCAGCTTCAGTGATTGGCGCTCCGACGCTGCAAATCGGCGTGCAATGGCACCCCGAATGGCACGTCTCAACCGACCTCCTCAGCAAGCAACTGTTCAAAGCATTTGGAGAGGCGTGTGTTGGGTACTGCCGGACTAAGAAGGGCTAGAGGCAGATCGTGATCTTGCAAACGAAACGTGGCCCGCGCGAGCCGAAAGGGCAGTCCTGCGAAAACGACTCGCGCGCGTGGGCTTCCGAGAGCTCCGCCCGGTCTCGCGGGCACAAAAGGGGCGGACGATCTACGGGTGGCTTCGCTCTAGGAGTGCTTTTTGTGGCGCTTTATGTCGTTCTGAGCGCGGCAGGGGAGGTTTATGCGGCATCGTATTTTCAGAAAGCGGATGTGTTCGTGGCGCTGCTGCTGTCTTTCGCAGTGGTTTGTATAACGTTCAACTTCTTGGCTCGCCACGAGGGAGGCGAAGCAAGAGCCGGAAAATGGTCGCTCCTGGTCTTCGTCGCACTGAACGTCGTGACGGCGATCAGCTGGATCGGCCTATTTATAGGACTGAAATACGCTGAACCTGCGATCGTGGCCGCTTTCATGGTGGCGTTGGGGCCCGCCGCAACAGTTTGGTTAAACGCCCTGATCAGGCGCAGCGGCGCCCCGCCAACATCCGATATTGTCGTGAGCGCCGCGATTGCGACGATCGGGACTTACATGATTTGGATCTCGGCCAGCGGCAATGCGGGCGTGGAGTGGGGGGCCCGATCGTCCTTTGGCATCGTCTTGGCCATCGTGGCCGGCCTATCGCTCGCCCTCACGAATATACTTGTCAAGGTGCTGTTCGACCGCGGTTTTTCCGGCCGACAGGTCCTGGCGCATCGTTTTTATGGAACCATTCTGTTGCTGCTGGGGCTGGTCGACCATTCATCTATCGTGCCCGAGATCTCGCAGCATTGGTTTGCGATCGCAGCAATTGGGCTGTCGACGATCGTTTTGCCTTTGCTGTTGATTCAGCAGGGCATTCGCCGCGTAGAGCCCTTCACCGTCAACATGGTCCTGTCCACCGCCCCCATCGTCACCTTCCTGTTCCAGTACTTCGATTCTCGCATCGTGCCTTCGTCACATACGTTCGTTGGAAATGTCCTCATTACGGCTATCGCTGTCAGCAACATCTACTTGCAGTATCGGAGATCCGCATGAAAGAACGGAAATGTGTAGTCGTGGACGCATACTCTACCGGCCGCTACCTACCCGAAGAATTCAAGCGCTATGGAATTCGGACCGTGCATGCGATGTCGGCCGCACAGATTCCACCCATATTCCAAGCGCATTTCAATGCGGATCTGTACGATGAACTCATTCGCCCCGGCGAGCGCATGGGGTATGATGAAATCGTTGAATATCATCTTCAGGCGCTCCAGGGCAGAGAAGTTGAGTTCGTTATCGCGGGTTGCGAGTCTGGAGTCGAACTCGCCGATTCGTTGTCCGAGCGGCTGGGCTTACCTTCAAACGGGACCGCCCTATCGGCTGCTCGGCGTGACAAAGCACGATTGTCTTGCGCGCTGACCTATGCCGGTGTGCGATCGATCAGACAAGTCGTGTCTGACAATGCTGTAGAGATCGCAAGCTGGAGGCGCGAAGCGAAGTTCGATGAGATCGTGATCAAACCTCTGAACAGTACGGGCACCGAGGATGTATTCTTTTGCTCGACAGATTCCGATATTCAGCGTGCTCTAAGCGCGATTGTTGGGAAGACGAACCGTGTCGGAGCATTGAATCGTTTTGCTCTCGGGCAGGAAAAAATAAACGGCCAACAATACACAGTAAACGCCGTCTCGATCCACGGAGATGCCTTCGTTACGGAGGCCTGGACCTATGACACCGTTCCTATCGAGGGGGCATCGTCCGTCTGCTCACTCGAAAGATTGTTGGACGGCAGCGAACCAATCGTTCAGGAGCTCTCCGACTACCTGAAACGTGCGTTGCAGGCACTTCAGATCCTCGAGGGACCGGCTCACGCCGAGATCATCGTCGATCATCGGGGGCCCGTTCTGGTGGACTTCGGGGCGAGGCTTCAAGGGACTATGTCGGCAAAAGCACGAATGATGGCGTTGGGGCATAACCATATCACGCTGACCGCTTGGCGCTACGCAGATCCCGAGGGCTTTGGTGAGTACATGAGGATGCGCGGGCCGTACAAGCGGAACGCGCACGCACTCTGTGTCTCCCTGATCTCTGACAGGGGCGGTGTCGTTGCCGGCTACCCGGGACTCCAAGCAATCCGCAAACTCCCGAGCTTTGCGGATGCCATTGCATTCGTTCCAATTGGTGAAGAGCTGGTTCCGACTATCGATTTGGCGTCGACACCGGGCATCGTCTATCTCGTGAATAGCGACGTGAATCAGCTTAATGATGACTATTACAAGTTGCGAGAAATGCGGATGGACCAGGTCTTCGAATTGGTGGCGCGGGATAGCCAGTGATGGCAACTGGAGCAACTTTGACCGGAGCCACTCCAGCCCGCGTAGCGATGGTTGGCGTAAGCGACTTCGACGGTGTGCTGCGAGGCAAACATGTCTTAGGTGAAGATCTCTCGGGTCAAGATAAAGTCATCAAGTTCTCTGAAGCGGTGCTGGCGTGGGATTGTTCGGATCGGGTCATCCCAATCAGTTTCACGCAGCAGCCGTTATCAGCATTTGGCGATGCTGACCTGCGTATTCTGTCTGCCACCGGCCGTTCGGTGTCTGATCTCGGCAATCAATATCTCTACCTCGCCGAGTTCACGGGCGCACATGAGAACATCTGCCCGCGGGGTGTTCTGCGTAAGGTCCTGAGAAGGGCTGCTGACCTCGGATACAGATGCGCTGTTGGGTTCGAGTTTGAATTTATGTTGTTCAAGGAGAGCGCCGATACAATTGAGGATAAGCCGTTCAGCGAATGGGCTCCTTTAACACGCGGCCCGTTCGGCTACTCGATTATGCGCTCCGTTGCTCAACATGAGCTGTTCGATGAGATATTAGCGCTTTGTGAGAAAGCTAGAATACCTCTCAGCGGACTGCACTTCGAAACGGGACCGGGCGTGGTCGAAGCGTCACTTCGTCATTGTGATGCGTTGGAAGCTGCCGATCGAGCAACCATATTCAAATCGATGATAAAAGCATGGGCGCAAAGGCGAGGCATGATGGCTACATTCATGGCCAAGGTTTCCGAGGATTGGCCGGGCCAGTCCGGCCATATTCACATTTCGATGTCCTCGGATGGTCAGAATGCGTTTCACGACAGCAATGCGGCCGGCAACCTCTCAAAACTTATGAGGCAATTCATCGCCGGACAATTGAACTACATGAACGAGTTTTGTGTGCTGGCTGCGCCGAACTTCAATAGCTACAAGAGGTTGGTGCCTGGCTACTGGGCACCAATCTGTCCAAGCTGGGGAGTTGACAACCGCTCCTGCGCGGTTCGCGCTATCTTGGGGGAGCCATCCGTCCATCGTCTGGAATATCGGCTGGCTGGCGCAGACGTGAACCCATATCTTGCGCTCGCATGTGCCATTGGTTCCGGAATATTGGGAGTCGAGACAGGTGTGGCACTACCCGCGTCGATCGCCGGTGATGCAAGTGTGGAAATGACTGCGAGACTACCTCAAAGCCTATCAGAGGCAACTTCTCGTTTCGCACAGTCAGCAGCGGCGAACGAGATTTTCGGAGAAAGGTTTGTTGAAGCATTTTCTTGCTCGCGCCGTTGGGAATGGGACGCCGTTCAAAATCGAGTGACCGACTTTGAACGTCGGAGATACTTCGAGATCATCTAGCTTGTCTTGACAGTTCTGTGCTTCATTCCTCTCGCAGCCATGTGAAGGGCGCGTCTCTCGTTTAGGAGAGCCGTGGGGAGCTGATGAGGTCTGCTGCCAACTGCTCTGCGGCCGAAATTGCGGTTGCTTCGGTGCAATGCAGATAAGCTGTGCTCGACTTTTTCAAGAAGGAAGGCAAAAGGGGAATATTTGTCCAGTGGGGCGAAGCCGAAGAACAGGACGCGCGACGCTGTAGCCGAACCGCGGAGCCCCGCGCCCGAGACGAGGTTGGCGTAGATCGGTGCTGGCCAGGACGCGCCCCGCGCGGCGCTCTGAGTTCCCTGCCGGCGAAGAGGGCCAATCACTTTTGGTCCTGGATTCATGAGAGCGAGAAATGCTGCGCAGTCTATTTCGCGAAGATGCGTAAAGGATTGTCCCTCAAGCGCCGCAGGAGGGTATCGCGCAGAACCGCCCCAGCAAATCTTGGGACGCGCGCGTACAAAGCGCTGCAACAATGATCTTGCCTTTATCGGCTGCGAACGGGTGAGCGCATCACGCGAAAGGCCAAAGAACTTTAGGGAAGGCCGTAACAAAGTACTCCTCCGGTGAGGGCCCCCGGTGAGGCCGCGTTCGCTGGATAGCCGATTTGCGATCAAGCAGCGTGAGTGACGCACGCCCGCTAGGACCGGACCGTCGTAGGACGCGATCTCTCGGTGTGAGGAAAATCGTGCCAAGCTAGCCAAGCCTTAAAGACATGGCAGAGCTTGCTCTTGGCGGTGCAGTTGAGTCCAAATGAGCGGGTCGCCACTAAAAGTAGCCGAGTTGGGATCAACAGCGCGCTACATTGCCGCGCCCGAGAAAGATGTGACGGGCCCATCGTCAGGCAGTGCTCCAAGACTAGCGGTTCGACCACACCGTCAAAGTCGATCAGTGCCGTCTTCGGTTTTGACCGGCTCTACAGGAGAGTACGCTTTGATAGACAAATAAGAAAAGATCGGCCGCTGAAGTACACCCCCGATGGGACGTAGATGAGTGCGGCTGAGACATCGTCTCATCCTACCAAATCTCGCCGTCGACCTAGCAGACTCCGCTGGTCAGACGCTGCATCCGGGTAATGCAGCGTAGGAGTGTGGTCTTGCCGCACCCTGGAGGACGGACAAATTCCCGTGAGTCCCTTGGTGTGAACGCTGAATTGCAACCAGCGAAGAGTTGCGGGAGATCAGCTGAACGGCGACTGCGATATAGCCCAGCTCTGCTCGCTCACGTGCCCGCACCTGGGCCGTTTACTTCTACAACAATAACGACAAGAACAGTCAGAAAGGCGACAATCAGAACTCCGAGGAGGATAGCTGTATTGCTTGAGCGCGGCGTCTCTGCAGCTAGGAGATTAAAAGGCGGGGCGGCAGGATTGCACATCCCGTACGTCACAAGGGGGATGTTAAGCCTATCAGCGCCATCGAGGATATTGACTGTCAGGCGTTGGGGCGTGCGGATCATACATATAAAGCTGGGTTCCAGCGCCGCGGAACTGCCAGGCAGCTTGACCGGCCGGAAGTTGTCCGCCGGTTGACCGAGTGCGGCTAGCGTCGTTTGGCTGTCGTAGGGGCCGCGACTGCTGAAGCTTAGTAGCACCTCTCGGCGACTATTCTGCTTGAATGTCGCCACAGCTTTGACGCTCGAAGGACCTGCGCCAGCGGCAGCACTCGTTGCGTCTGAAAGTTCAGGTGCAAGCAGCATCAAAGTCAGGGGGAACAAGATGGATCGGATCAGCCTCATTAGAATTCCGAGATAGTCGCTGCGGCCTACGTTCTTTGCGCCAGCTCCTGCTCGTTATCCAGCAATTTACGTGCCTTCAGAAATGCGGTCCGGGTGGCCTAGGCCAGACCGTGCATTGCGATTACATGGCCTTCTCCCGTCACACGCTGGCCGCATGCAAGGCCTTGAAAGGCCGAGCCGAGATCAACTCTTTCGCCCGCGAACTCGTGGCCCACCACCATGGGCACAGGCACGGTTTTGCGCCCACTCGTCCCAGCGGAAAATATGAATCCGTACCGCAAATCCCGGTCTTCTTGAGCCTGATCAAGAGATCAGTCGGTCCGATCATGGGCACGGGTTCGTCGCGTAAACAGAGTCCGGGCTCAGACTTAGCCTTGACGAGCGGCTTCATGTTAGAAACCTTACGCTTTGATTGATGCAGCGCACTGCGATCGCGCGCGTTGCGTAGGCATCAGTGGCGATGGCGCAATTGCGCGCGGCTGCGCGAGCGGAGACAGCAAATTCCATACCAACGTCGGGTGAAATCGCTAAGCGCCCTCTGCAATCGCCCGCGAGGTGGCTTCACGTGTTCGGTAATTGCTTGCCGTAAGATTTTTGACACGGTATGGGCCGAGCGTTCCGTGGGCCGCGAAGGCTCGGAGAGATTCGTAGGGATCGGCGGCTTCGGCGGCTGTTCTGCCCGGCCAGCGATCCGCCCAGCTCAACAGGATCATCCCGCGGAGCGGCTCCCGCACCTCACCGGCAGTTCGCGGGGCTCCGCGGCGGCAGGAGAGAAGGACCGTTGAAACCCTCGTGGGGTAAATGCCGGGCGTCTGAAGAGTGAATCATCTCACTCAACGTTGTGCGGATATTTACCTTCGGGTGGCTGTTGCGCATCAGCCAGCCCAGGCTAGCGCTTTCGCAAGCGCTAGCTCCCCGACGGCAACCGCGTCCCCGTCCCTCGAAGACGACATTCCACTCCAAGAAGCAAGACGAGCCGCACAATTCTTTGGCCTGGCTTTTGCTAGCGCAGTTTTTTGGCCACGCGGTCGGTGCATTCAAAGCGCTAGAACGGTAGGGCCACAGTTCGGCACTGGCAGCGCGAGGAGGCACTATGCAATCCGCCAATGGGGACGCACTATCGATCAAGGCTATCGATCTTCAGGACTACTCGAGAGTCCTTGCGATCCTAACAACCGCATTTACGATGTGTCCTTTGTTGAGGTGGCTGTACCCTGAACCGCGGGAGTACCTGCAGCATTTTAACGGAATTATTAAGCATTACTGCGGCAGTCCATATTCGAGCGGCGCATACCTTAACCACGGCGACAAGGGAGCCATCTTATGGGACACAGCTGGCGAAAAGCGCGACAACACCAGCATGATGGAATTCCTTCTAAGGAGCGTTCCTGCGCACCGGCGTTCCGAAGCCGAAAGAGTTTTTGAAACGTTCGGTAAGTACCATCCGCATCAGCCGCATTGGTATGTCACTATGGTAGCCATTGATCCCATACATCAGCGATCAGGGCTCGCAGGACATCTTCTTCGGCACGCAACCAAGATCTCAGATGCCGCGCGGAGACCTGTGCACTTGGAGGCGACCAGTCCGCACGCGATGCGACTTTATGCTCAACAAGGTTGGAGTGTTTTGACGGAAGTCCAGGTCGGCGGTTCTCCACCGTTCTTCCCCATGTTACGCCAACCAAAAGCGTGATCGCTTGAAATGTTCGCAGGGGCCTCTTGATGCTTGATCAACAACACCAAAGACGCATTGATGATCAATTTGAGACTATGAAGGCAGCGAACGAATCACTCCTTGGTTATCCCTTCGCAAAAGTTTTCAGCTACGAATCGTTGTGGCGTTTCATGACTGCGTTAAGATTGGCGAATTACGCCCCTTGATATGATGCAGCCGTGAGCAGACGATGCGAAAAAGTGGACGCGCATGATTTCAACCCGCTCAATCCTGGTGAGTGTGAGGCTTACAAAAACGGGGGCCGAAGGCGGCAACCGGAGAGGGCGGCTAATAGAACTTCAATCAGCCTTGCGGACGAGGCGCCTGGCGGGATCATCGCTTCAGTCGCCCGTTTAAGTCCACGACAGATGGCTAGAGCGTGAGGACGAGTCAGCCCAATCGAGGCGGCCTCATTCGGTTCACCTGATGGTACCGACACCGTCTTTCACCGTGAGTGTGCCGTGGCAAGCAATATGGTACTTGCGCCCAACAACAGGCATCTCGTCTGCCTGGGAGAATGACGGCACGTTGATCGAGAGCTCTTTTACGAGAACTTCCTCATAACCGCCATCTCTCTCCATGATCACGCGCCATCTCCATTCGCCGCCCGGGCTTTCATCGGCCATTGTGTTGTAGCGGAGGCGAATCAAAGTACTCATTGAAGTGCCCATCGAGATCATCTCCGACCCGAGGGGTCGAAGGAAGCCATTGCCTTGTCCCAAACGAGGGCGAACAAGTCGTCAAGCCCAGGAAGCCTGTCCGCTGCCAGCGCCCTCTTTCGGCGTTTCAACTTAGCTCCTCGAAGCGCCTGTCCAATACATACAAACGTTTGTGCGGACCGATTTCGGTAGATGGCTCCAAAAGAAGCGCGCACGCCTGCAATCTCGCAGTTCTCATCGTGGCCTGCACGCGGGGGTGCCAGCGTAGCGAACTTTGCGGCCGCGTCCAGAAACCACGAATGCGATGCGTCATGATCGCGTCGCGGGACTCGCCGCGCCTGATATGGCCCTCACATTCCGGACACGCACGGGAGCTGCCACAGGTCCGGGCGCCAGCCCTGGGAACACCTTTCATTCTCGCCGACAAAACCTGGCTTGTCCGGGTCAATTTGCGTCAAATCCGGCAGACGCTCTCGATGTTCCCTGTGGGGCTATCAGTTGCCATTCCGTGTGCCGAGGCGTGCTCCATCGAAACCGAACAGGGCCCGCCTGTGGCATTGCTCCGTACCCGAATTGCCATCCGATTTCACTCATTTCGAAAACAATAGGCTATAACCGGCAGCCTTAAAAGGCAGGACAACGGAGTTGGGCTGCTAGATCCGGACGCTCGGTCATAATCTGACGCTCCTACCGCCGAGAGGCTACACGAACGCATATTGGCACCAACCCGAAGCGAACTACGGCAGCGATCAGACCAGGCTCAAATGTGCTCCTGGTGCCCTTTCCCTACGCCATCCCTGCAGGTTGCTTCCGTGGCCGAGTGAATCGCGACAAGAAGGGAAATAAGAATCGTTGGTGACGTTTTCGCGTCGACAAAAGTGGCTCCGACTGGAGGAGGCACACCGAGCGCCACCGATGAGGCATGGAGCACTGAAGAGGGTGACGTGATTTCGTCTTCTTCATCGATCGGCTGCTCGCAGAGGCGCGTCGAAAGCGAAAGCCTGCGAACGGGATCGTTCTGCCGGAATACGCGCTCGACTGGAGCACGCATGATGCTCTGGTCAGGCACGTCCGCGATCACCATCTTTCGATTGAGTTCGTGATCTCCGGTGCGTCGAGGGACTGTAACGGCCTTCTCGGAACTTCGTTGCGGTCTCGACTCTCTATGCCAACAGCTTCGGCGAGAGAGTTGCGGCAACTCATTCCAGGTGAAAGCATCATCGTTGGCAGCTCGAGGCCAGTAGATCGAATCCTACGGCTTACAAGACGAGCTGTCCACGAAATGCGTGTGGTGGGAATATCCGGAGATCGGCCATCGCATCATCCCATGGACGTTTTCTGCAACCGGTCCGCTTTGACAGCCGATCTGTGAAGACTTGGCTCGCGTCGCCCATGCGCGGTCGCTGATCCGATCCTTCGGGCCCAATCTCGTGTTTGCGCTCCTCATGGACGGGCCTCAACTCGCTCTCCGCTGGCCAGGTTCTTACGATGCGAGCCTCACAGATGATCCCGGCTCGTCGGTGTTGGGCAGCGCTCATCGACCGCTCGAACGCCTCCCGGAAAGCTGCGGGCTTGGAGCGGGGGCCGCGGAGCATCGCACTCTGGCGTCATCACCTCCGCATGGGAAGTGCTGCGCCTCCCAATCAAGGAACGCACCAGCTCACGCTACAGCCGAACCAACAAGCCCTGGTGCTCCAGCTCGACAGCAAGCCCGCTCCGGAAACGACGATCGACGGGCGAGACAATTCCGACACCACGGCTGAGCGAGCAAGCTATCGCGATTCCGCGGAAAAAGAAAACGGGAAGGCTGAAACTGGATCGTCGACGGCGTGAAGTAAGCGGTTAAGCTGCACGGCGTATATCGGCCGACCGGGACCAGGATTCATGAGCCTGAGTATTGCTGGAGTCTCGCGCGGGCGTAAGGGTGGTCTCCAGTACTTACCACCACCGACCTGGAGATGATGAACCTGACTGGCGACGGCAACGCATTCTCCGAAGCCCTCGACCCGAAGCGAAGCGCATCTTGGCGAGCTGCTGGCGAAGAGCAGTCGCGCAGACCCAATCTATCGTCTCGCCTCGTTTGCAGCAAAGCGCTGCTGATTTCTGCATTCTTGTTCTTCCTGGTCTGCGAAAGTTCTGGAACGCTCTTCTCTGGCTTCCTCAGACCATTGCCTCGCATTGCGGGACCTGACTGCGCCGGGGTCGGCCTCCCTTCGTGATGTCTTATGCGCTCGGTGGAATGGTCATGGTCGTCTAGGGGCGCCATTCCGGCCGAAAGCGGGAACGGGCTAGGGACGACGGGCTTCGGACGGCTGAGCGGCACACCGCGGCGGAGCCGCCGAGAGCACCGTCCCATGAAAGCAGACGTTTTGTTGAGTGTGAACCGCACGCTAACAACGGTAACTTTTCTACAAGACGAACAAAGCCTGGTTTCAATACGTCGTATCTAACATGGATTAAGGGCTTGCCGCTTTTTCCCGATCCGTTGTAGAATCTTCTTCGTGTGAGGATTTCGAAGGAATAGCTTCCGTTCAGCTCCAATTAAGCAAATTCATTTGAAGGATTCTGTGGGGGACATTGCGATGGCCAAGCCTTCCGTTTCCCGTGACGCCTTTCGTGGCTTGTTCGCCTTTTATGCGGCCAAGGCCCACCATGATCACAACGGTGTCGCCGAAGCCCGGCTCCTGCAGCTATTTGGATCGAGCGACCACATCCCGGACGGGCTGCTGGAGTTGTGGTCGTCACGGACCGAGCTGATTGGCCCTGAGGCCGTTGGCAACATAATGTCACCACTGGCTCATCAGATCCTGGACGGTGGCGCACAATACAACCACGCCAGCGACTTCCTGCATCGATTGTTGCGAGAGTTGGACCGAGACGTCCATTAACCGCAATTACGAGATTGATTGGACGGTTTTTTGGGTAATCGGGCGTCATCGTTCGGCCGCGCAATGAGTACACACCTAAACTCGGCGGCTTGGCGGACCCTCTAATCAGGACAAGCGGTCGCTTCGATCTTCAGTCGGCGTTGTACTTGGGAAAACGGCAACGAGCCGATCCCCTTCCCAAAGCTCAACGTCGTGCTCGCCATACATTTGCTCGGCCCGACATCTCGCAGCCTCCTCGTCGACGCAGTCGAGCTTCGCGGCGCATATCACTCGCCTGCTGATGTCCACCACGAGCACTCTGTACCGCATGATGACAGTCCCATCCCAAAGGAGCCTGTCATCCTAGTCGAATGTTGGTGTAAAGCAGCGCCTAAAGTAAGCGCAGACGCGCGGAACCTTTGTACGTGTGGCCACTTGGCTATACCGTCGCCTGGACTCTTTCCGTCACACGGCGCGTCAGGTGTCCTGCCCAGTGTAGCGCACTTCAGCATCGCAATCTCACCGCGTGGCGAAGCGAGCGGCTCAAGCTTAAGATGGAGAGCATCCCCAGCATCATTAGCAGTACGCCAAGCCAAGTTACCGTCCGGCTCGCCGCCTCGTTATCAGCCTCCGCGAGCGTAATCCGATCGGCATGCTCGGGGGTTCGTACGAAGTCGTCACATCGTTTGCCGGCGCGGCCGCGAGAAGTTGCTCAACATCGACTTGGCTGGGCGTGGGCCGATGGGCCTGCGCAGAGAAGGGGCCGCCGACATGACAGCGGTGTCCGGAACAAGATCGGACGTAGCATCAGCTACCTTATCCTCGCCGTGAGGCGGCTGAGAAGGCGCGGCCGGTGCGGAGCGCAGCAACTCCGCGCCCGCATCAAGGATTCGGCTCTCCTGGGCCGCGCGGTCCCGCTCTCGTTTAAGATGGCGGTGCTATCTTTGGCCATGCGCCGCCGTACGGTCTTTTTCACCTTCGCGGTACCCGAACCGGCACTTGCGGTGCCTCATAGGCCCAATGCTGGCCGCGGGAGCGGGGGCGAGTTGCCCGGGTCCCACCTATTCCGCTTGCATTGGAGAGGTCGGTGCAGGTTGGCGTGCAGCAGTATTGAAGAGGTCCCGCAAGAGGATTGAGATTCCGCAAGAGGATTGGCGGACGCAGAAGCCGTTGCTGTTGCTACAATGCTTCGGTATTCCGGCTAATGGCTGCAGACGGCAGCTGCTCGTGAAGGACGTGACCCGGCTTCGTATCAAATTCGAAGCGGGGACGGGCGATCGTTGCATTGAACGGGAGCTGTTACCGCCGAACAACTCTTCTTCTCCGCGCGGCGTTCTGGATACGCCGACCAATCCTTCTCGCGTTAGCGGCTCGCAGGCGTCGCCGGAGCGCCTGCAGTTCCCCAAATAGTGCGATAAGCCCCTCGACCCGTTGACGCAGAATAGCCGAATAGTTGTAAACCTGACCACGATTACTCATTACTGCCTCGAACAATGACTATTGAAACAATATCGGGCGAAAGCGGGTTGAGTATGCAACCGGAGGTAGGATCATACAAGCTAAAAAAAGGCAGGGTATAGCGTGGAAGGACCCATTGACACCAGAGGGGTCTCGTTCCGGGTCACTTTCGCTTTGGTTTCGGGTCAGCTTCGTTCGAAAGTCGGTCGACTTGGGCCAGGTTTCGGGTCTGATGCCGCAGCACAAGGATGGACACTTTTTGTCGGTTCACGTGGGGTGCTTACTTCCTTTCTGATTGGCCGGGCGCCCGCTCAAGAGGCGGCCGAGGCTTGCCCAGCCCGGTCATGGAGGGAGCCTCGCCACCAGCTGTGGTGCTCCCAACCCGCTCAAACGTCGTGACGAATGCCGCGAAGGCGGCGAATATCACGGCCATCGCGAACAACAGGATCACAGGGTCGGGATTTCGCTCAGTACTCATGAGCAACTCCACTCGAGCGGCCTGGCAGCTGAGCAGCCCCGAACTAAGTTCCGCATCGCAGCGTATCAGCTTTCATTTGAGAGCTTCGGGCCGAGCGCTCTCCAAATATCGACGTGAGCTTGCAAAACGCGGAGTTTATTACAGGTTCAAAATATTTGTTGCTCAATCCGGGGCGTTGGTTCAGATCTGTCTCTGGTCTTGGGTTAGCGCCTCAACGCGGGTGCTCCCCGCGAAGCATCATCCCGATGCTGGGCGGCTCTTTAACCGAATGTCCTTAGCGCCGTCGGCAGCATGTGGCAGGTTTGCTGTCAAAATCCCGCGGGCTAACTGCTGCTTCGACGTTGTTGAAGTCAACTGCGGTTGCGAGATCGGAGGCGGTACCATCCACCGGCTGCGAGCACCACCACGTGCGCGATTGAGGAAGGCCGCCAATCCGAGCGGAAAGCTAAATCGAAGAAGGCGTGCCGCCGATTTTAGAGAGGGAGCATCCGCCAGCGATGGATGCGAGTAGACTGGTCCTAGCCACAAGCAGCCCCTGCGGCTGGGGGCTTTATCCCGCTGGTGCAGGCCGTCGCCTACTTGGCTCAACACGACGTCGCAGCACGCGGCTCGAGCTTAAAGACAACTCCCAGGACCTTCATAAGCAGGCCCAGGTCGCCGTCCAGGCATTGCGAGGAGCCCAGCGCTCAATTGAAGACTATGAACGCGGGAAAAGAAAACAACCGGCAAGATCTGATCGAAGAGCTTGACGCGGCGATCGGAAGGCTCCGCGGTACCGCAAAGTCGCTGGAGAACTCTTTCCCTGTAGGTAGGCCGGTCCGTTCGTCAACGCGCACCAAAGTTGGCGGAGATCTTCAACGGGTAGAGTCCATCAGTGTAGCGTCGCATTGGCATCTACTAGATACGGCGATCCCAACGATTGAGAGGAATCCCACCTGTCACGGTCGCGCCGATGGGGAGCTTGGTGAAGCTGGGTACGCTGCCATAGGATGACGTGCCACCGATGGCGCCTTGGGGGTGTAGGTGTAATTGCTGGCATTATAAGACCAGGCCGTTTGACTCGTTCGCGCTCGCCATGACGAGGGCGGTGAGGCAGGCGGCACCAGCCAGTACGTGGACAAGCCCACCGAGACCCTAGACCGACGCTCGACGCCAAACCTTCGCCCCTGCAGCCAGCAAGCGTTCGCGCGACGATATAGAAGATGCCCGGTCCCGGCGTGACGGCCACGAGCATCGCCGCTGCCGAAAAATGAAGAACTGGTACCCGAACGCGGCTTGGGCTGGCGTTGCGGTCTGAAGCGTCCTGGCTCAGGCCAGCGTTGGGACTAGAATGCTGACTTCCTGATCGCGCGGTTCTTGGCTCGCAGCAAGGCCGGTGACGACACCGATACGGTCGGCAAGAGGACGGTTCTGGCTCATCTTGCGCTTGCCTTCGAACTTGGTGACAGGAATGCGGATGCCGACAATCCCACGCAGCTGGGCGCCGATGAAGTCTGCCGGAGCGTCGCTGACAGACCAAGGTGTCACCCGTGAGCCCTCATGGATGTTCGTCAATCGGGTAACTACATCAAGCAGACGTTCGTTATCTTCGAAGAACTCAACCGGACCGTAAGCATGGACGGCGATGTAGTTCCACGTCGGCACTACCTTTTCGGTTTCTTGCTTGGTTGCGTACCATGAGGGGGTCACGTAAGCTTCCGGACCCATGAAAATGGCCAGCGCTTCGCCGATCGGAGCCGCGCGCCATTGCGGATTGGCCTTGGCGAGGTGGCCGTACAGGACTCCCCGTTCGCCTTCCATCGCGTCGAGGAATAGCGGCAGTGGTGTTGCGAGCGGCCCTTCTGCCGTGGCTGTGATTAGGTTCGCCAAGCGTGCGGAGCTGATGGTCGCTCGGATGTTCTCGATGTCATCATCCCGGAAGGCGGGGGGCACGTACATAGCGCTTCTCCGTTCTCCGCTCCGGAATAGCCCAGGCCTGGTAGTTTAGAAAGACCACTTCGTCACGATTTCGCTGGTCCAGTTGTTTCGCAGCTATCACCGTGAACGAAACTGGTCCCTCGCTTGCGCCAGGAGCTGGCAGCCACGCTCAATCTGATGAGCCTCCAGCGCGGCATAACCTAAGATGAGCCCGACGAGGTTTGGTCCGCGCCGGCGGTCCGGCTGACGTTGATCGTACAGGGGCGAGATGGGGTAGATGCCAACCCCCTTTGAGCGGGCTGCTTCGATCAATGCTGCTTCGGACTTCTTGGGCAGATCGTCGAACCAAACGACCAGATGCAAGCCGGCAGCGTCACCTTCGATTCGGACTCGGTCGCCAAATCTCCGCCGCAATGCCTCGATCAGGGCTCGCCGGCGCTCGTCGTTGCGCCGCCTCATGCGCCTGACATGGCTGTCGTAGGCGCCCGCATCGAGCATCGTCCCTAGTGCCTCTTGCTCGATGAGAGATGTGTGCCGGTCCATGATCTGCTTGCCGGCGCTGAACGCGAACTGCAGTTCAGGAGGCACCACGACATAGCCGATCCTCAAGGTAGGCGAGAGTGTCTTGGAGACGGTCCCAAGATAGATGACGTGCTCGCTTTCTTCGAGAGCGTGCAGCGGGAGCACAGGTTTCGTGTCGTACCGGTACTCGCTATCGTAGTCGTCTTCGATCACGTAGGCTCCAACCTTCTTGGTCCAGGCGAGCAACTGATGCCGCCGCCCGATCGGCATGACACCGCCAAGTGGAAATTGGTGGGAGGGCGTTACGTAGGCGAGACGAGCTTCGGCCATTGCAAGCCTCGCCGTGTCTAGTCCGTTAGCGTCGACCGGAATTGGCACCGCAATAGCTCCGGTCGCCGAGAGGATGTGCCGCGCCATAGGGTAGCCGGGATCTTCCATGACGAACCGATCGCCAGCGTCAAGCAGCAGCCGAGCACACAAATCGAGCCCTTGCTGCGAACCGTTGACGACGATGATCTGATCAATCTCGCATCGTACAGTCCGCGAACGCCAGAGATAGCCTTGTAGTGCCTTCCGCAGGCGCAGCGAGCCACGTGGATCATCGTAAGTCAATGTTCGGGGTCGTTGCGTGATCGCAGCGGTTACGGCTCTCTTCCATGCTAGTACGGGAAAGTCCAAAGGTGAGAGATCACCATAGCGAAAGTCGGCAACGAGATTGCGAGGTTGCTCGGTTGAGCGTGCGACGACCTGTCGCAAACGTTCACCATACCGCGAGACTCGTGCCTTGCGTGTAGACGACCGTGCTTTCGTGCCTGTGCGCCCGGTCTCGACGAGAGCCTTTGCGACCCGTGGGCGGCCGCCATGGCGGGTCTCGATGAATCCCTCAGCCGCCAATTGTTCGTATGCGACCGTCACCGTACCGCGCGATACTCCCAGCTCTTGGGCAAGAGCGCGGGACGAGGGCAGCGAGCCATTCGAGCCGTATACGCGCCCCAGGATCTGATCCCTGAGCACTTCATAGATCCGACGCGCTCCCATCTGCCCGACGCGGTGTGACGGCACCTTAATCTGGACCATATGAACCTAACCAAAGAACGCTACTGGCTAGACCAGTCTGCGCCCGTTCGGCGCCAAAACCAAGCTGGTTCAATCGAGGTGGCCGCGCAATCTCAAAAAAGCTCGGCGAACTCCTGACCGTCTGTATTCCGGCGTGCCCCGGTTTCGATGAAGTCTATCGTCGACTGAATTGCAAAGAGCCTGGGCAGCAAAATGAGATACCGCGACACGCTCCTCGGTACGCTCGGACATTTTCCGAACCGGCGCCGGCCGCGGGGTGCGGAACCGCTCGCAAGCGAACGGGAATCGAGCCGACCTCAGCCGCCGCGATAGCCAAGCGCCAGAACGAGCCTACAAGGGGTTCCGAGTACTGCGCAGACGGTTGCGGGCGCTTTGGAACGGGCTCGAACAGCCTAGTTGTTGCCCCTGGCCAGCGTCGAACCAGCACCCTAATGCCCTGAACAGTCGTGCTAATCTCAGTTCGGTCCCGCAAAGTTACCCAGACTGTTACCCGATAACGATATCAGGCCTGCGAGCTTCAGGACCGCGTCCCCTTCCTTCTTTTTCTCCAAAGAGCACGTACGGTGTGAAAGCGAGTTTGCGGGATGACGAGCGCGATCGCGGCCCATGAGACTGCACCGCCCGCGCCGCTCTCAATAATTGCGGAGGAGTCGTTTAGCATGTTCGTGTACACCGTCAGACCGTCAGATTTAGTTGCCACTCGCCGCCAGAGAAATGGATGATCGCCAGCGAGCAATTCCGACGATCACCCTTCTTTTTGTTGTTTGCTCCGTCGCCTGCGCTTTGACGCTGTCGGAAACCCGTCTTGCGGAGTTGCACAAACAGTCTCATAGCAAGCCTCCTCACCCTTGTAGTTGGCCAGCGCTTCGACCAACGGCGACATGACGTGCTGTTTCAGTTCGTCGGGGATAGGCTCAGGACCGCCCAGCGAGTTCAACGCCACCTCAACCAATTCGATTGCGCGATCCTTGTTGCCGCTCTCATAATAATACTGAGCGACCGCCCCATAGGACAGGTACTTGAAGTCACCGTCCCCTTGCGGAGGATTCAACGCAAGAATGTGTTCGGACAACTCTTTGCCCATCGCAAGGCGCTCGGCAGACGGGAAGTGGGAGTTGTCATTCGCCGGATCAAAGAGTTGGCGCAGCGCCCCTTCCATCCACCGCTCATCGTTTTTGTCGATCGCGTCGCGAGCGAATTGCCTCAGAACCGGCAAGCCGGTGTGCAAGTTACGCAGTTTGTGAAGCAACATATCCGCATGGAGCGCGCGGAAGTAGAGATCGTCCGGCACCACCGCGACGGCCTCTTCGACCGCCGAAACCGCCTTTGCCCAATCCTCCGCCTCCATCGCCGGATAAAGCTTGGCGAGCATCGGCTCAGTCAGCTTCCTTTCGCGCATTTCGCGTCGTCCGCTGTCGATCCGCTCTGTATCGGCGGCTTTCGCTTCATCGCTGGTTCGCCAGCTGCCGTTAAGAATTTTCGGCAAGACGTCGTCGAGCTGCATCGGATGACCGACAAAGGCGATGTGGCCGTCACGGTCAACGACGAACGAGGTGGGGATCCCGACAGAAAAGCTGGGATCCATCCAAAGCTTGTTCATTTCGCCTGTGGAGTCGAACCCGATCCGATAGTTCAGGTTCGAGAACTTGTCCGTCAACCACGCGTCCAACCTTGTTCGGGCCTCGCCGGCCCTTTGAGCTCGTTCGGAAGCTGCGATGCCGAGCAGCTCAAGTCCGCTGTCTTTGTATTTCTCTTGCAGCTGTACTAGATGAGGCATCACTGCCACACATGGCCCGCACCAAGTGGCCCAGAATTCGACGATGTACACCTTCCCGGGCCGGAAGCTCGTGAGGGGCTCTCCGCGCAGCCAGTTCTCCACCTTGATCGGAGGAGCTGGGGACTCCATGCACAGCACCATGTTGCTCTCCAAAACGATTGCCACTCGTTGCGCGGGACTTTGTCTCTCAGAAACGGAGCACACGGGTTCAAAAGGAGAGCATCACTCGTTTTTTCTGGTGTGCGCTCAGCCCTCACTCCGTGTTTCTGATCCCAATAGCAACAGGCGTGCCATCTCGGTCAGCACGCATCAAGCGCCTGACTACGCTTTGGAAACTCCAAGGCGCCCAAACGCAGCCGATGTTTTGAACGTAGCGGATTTGTCCCGTGTCAGACGTTGGACACGGAATCCAAGCGGAGTGAGCGCTTGGTCATGCGAGCCGATCCGGCAAGATCTCGTGTCTAGGACCGCCGCCGCCCTAACGGATCATGTAGCAATGGCAGTTAGGATCGATTTCGCAAGGGAGGCGCGCTCCCGTTGCAGGATGACCAGCAAAAGCATTTGAATAGGTCTTCCCACCGCCTTTGGCGATACGATTGAGTCATCGGCTTCGATGATGCCCTCAGAGCGGAGCCTCTTCAGTCGTCGTTGACAGGGCGGTAGCAGAAAGCCCGGCCATTTGGCCGGGCACCTCGGTTAGGCGGTTGTTCTTTCGCACAATCTCGAGGATGTTGGCGTCTACTCGATCGTATCGCATGATCAGCTCCCGCCTGAGGTGAACTCCGCCGTGAAATTGCTGTGCGATGCGGGAAATCGTCCAAACCTCAGGAAAGTGCGCCGCAAATAGGTTCAGGACAATGCACGCAGACGACACGGCACAGCCTTGCTAACAGACCTTGCTACTGGAGTGAGGCAATAGCGAACGAGTGCTGTGCACACAAATGCGCGCCATCCGAAGCTCTGCTTCCTTGAACGGATGTAACCCCTCATGAGGGAAAACCTTCCTGCTTGTGACTTGGATCGTCGTCGCTCTTAGCGGCGGCACCGACATTCGCCGCGGATCTCGCTGGGAAGCCTCCATGCGGCAAGCCGGTCGCGCCTGCGATCAGAGATCAGCTACACAAAAAGTCGCCCAAGGTCGGGCACTAAGTTTTGGAGAGTAACGTGGTGCTCGGATTAGAATCTCCAGCTCCTCTGATAAAAGTGGAGAACTGGCTCCGTGGCGAGCCCCTCCCGAGCTTCCAGCCTGGGAAGGTGTACATCGTCGAATTTTGGGCCACTTGGTGCGGACCGTGTGTCGCGGCGGTCTCGGAACTGGTGCAGTTGCAAGAGAAATACAAAACCAGCGGCATTGAGGTCATCGGAGTGGCGGCTCTTGAACGCGCTCAAACAGAGGACGAGGCCCTAGACAAGTTGGACGCCTGGTTGACTGAAAAGGTACCGAATCTCAATTACCGGATCGGGTTCGACTACACAGGCGAAATGGAAAAGCTCTGGCTGGTTGCCAGCTTGTCTGTCGGGATTCCCGCCTCCTTCGTGGTCGACCGTGACGGACGCATCGCCTTTGTCGGTTTGCCGACACAGCTCGGTGACGTTTTGCCGAAAATTCTTAACGGCAGCTGGCGCACCAGCGATGAAGCTAAAGCCGTCGAAACAGAGCGGGTTGCCGAAAACGAGCGTATAATGCGCGAAATGGAGCAAGAAGCCTGACTGAGCCGCTTTTCGTCAAACTTAGGCTAGCGATGGAGAGATTGGGCGAAGCCGCGTTCTGCCCTCGAAGAGGCGTCGCTCTAAGGCCGGATGAGCTCAGCGTCCGTCTCCTCCATGCGGATCCGTTGCTTCGAACGGACCGGTTTCCAGCTGCGAGTCACTTTGTTCGCGGCGCGATCGACAAATACTGTGGGCTGTGGATGGAAGGGGCGGGACGAGTGCCTTCGGCACCTTTAGCTAAACGGTGTGCGGTGCCATTGGCGACAAAGTATGCCTGTGCGAGTCATCAAGAGGGCCTACAAAAAAGTGGTTCATTCAGCGGTGGCGCCTAACGCTAGCTGTCCCCACGACTGGACTGCACCCCTGCAGTGAGACACGATAATTACAGTGAGAGTGGGTTGTCGTGAATCGTTACCGCGCGTTGTTTTGCGCGAACGCGGCTTCGAACCCAATAGGTTTGCGGGCGGGGCATCGGCACCCGTAATCTTGCACCCTTTTCTAGTTCGATCGTATTTTCCACAAAGGCTAACATGCCCGAATCCACACGCCGGCAAAACCGGGCTAAGATTGGATTTCCCTTCTGGGGGCACCTCATGTTCGATACGGCAACCATCGCGCTTTTGCGCGCGGTCCTTGATGAAGTGTGCGAAAGCGTCTTAGGCCGACAGATCGGCGCACGTACGCACGTTGCTTCGAAGATCCTCGAAACCGGGGGCGAAGTCTCTCGCGAGAGGCTTAGGCAGATTGGGCAACATGCCCTTTCGCACGCGCCCACGATGCGGCGTTGATCGGGAGGGCGGACGTGAACTTCCAAGTCACGGTCCTCAAGATCCTGGTGGCATATCCGGATGGGTTTGCCGTGATGGAGGACCTCAAGAGGGACATGGCCATCCTGGCGACCAGCGGACGCGATTGGGCGGACCGGACTAGACGCCTCGCGGCGCGGGTGCCGGATCTTAACATCTGGTCACAAGGGCTCGTCGAACGCACAAGGGGTGGTTGGAGGCTGACTTCCAAAGGACGGGAAGTGCTTGAATTTATGGAAGCCCGACCGATGCCGGAGCCAATCCAAGCGGCGGCGGCCAGCGAGACGACCCCGCCGGTAGCCGAAATAGCGGCGGTTCCTCCGCTCCCGCAGCTCGCCGACCGTGCGAAGCTGCGGCGCGAACGCCGTGAACGCCGCCGCAAGGCCCGCGAACGAGCCAGGGCGAACACCTCCTAGTCAACGAAAAAAGCCGCCAGCGGAGCTCGGCGGCTTTGTTAGTTCTGGACTGTCGATTGCCTCCCCAGCCCCAAAGCGTACCGCCGTACCTTGTTTGCGGCCATGCCGGCCGATCTACCGACCGCTTTTCAATTCGGCCATCAGGCGGCCGAGTTGTGCACCGGGCTCTTACAGGCCCGGTAGGGCCTGAAACGAGGTGGGCGGGAGGCGCACCCGCAAGATATCGCCGGCCACGACCGCCCCTCCGCCCCGCACCATGCCCAGCACCCCACATCTCAATGCAGGGCCCGTTTCCGCCGAGGAGAGCACGCGCCGCTTAAGGCCCGCCCGGAAGCGGTCGATCAGGACATAGGGCGTGCGGAGGCCGGTCAACTCGACGATGGCTGTGGGCCCGAGCTCGTCCCGAGCGGCATCCGTTCGAGGTCCAGGCCCGCAGTGGTGATGTTCTCGCCGAGCTCTCCGGCTCGCACCAGGAAACCAGCCTCCTAGAGAGATGCGAAGAGCTCGAATGGGATCAGGTGGACCTGCCGCAGGTTGGGAAGCCGGCGTCGGCGCCGGGCGAGATAGCGATGCCGGACGAACGCACGGGCGTGGGCGTCGCCTTCGACGCCGTGGCCTTCCACCAGGACTATGCGGCCCTGGATCGGCTTGCTGAAGTGGTGCCCGCAATCGGCGGCGACCGCCACCACCCTTCCCTCGATCGAGAGATCGTCGCCATTCGACATCAGGCGGCGCGAGCAAGCGAGCGGCGCTTCTGGCGGAGGTAGCGCGTGATCTCGGGAAGCGTCATCGCGTTCAGGACCCGGTCGGCAGGGACACCGCCCTTGCGGGCCATCTCGACGCCCCAGTGCATGTGGTCGAGCTCGGGAATCGAGTGCGCGTCCGGATTGATGCTCATCATGCAGCCGAAATCGAGCGCAGCCTGGTGCCAGCGCCAATCCAGGTCTAGCCGCCACGGATGAGCGTTGATCTCGACGACCACGTCATGCTTTGCGCAAGCCCGAAGCACCTTCTTGATATCGATTTCGTAGCCAGGCCGGCGCTGCAGTTGTCGCCCGGTCATGTGGCCTATGATGGTGGTGTGGGGATGGGAGATCGCCCGAAGGAGGCGCTGCGTCTGTTCCTTGCGGTCCAGTTTGAACCGGCCGTGGATGCTGGCGACGATGAAGTCGAAGCGTTCAAGCACCTCGTCGTCATAGTCGAGCGACCCGTCCGCCAGAATGTCGGACTCGATGCCTTTCAGGATCCGGAAATCCTTGCCGAAGCGCTTGTTCAGCCGGTCGGCTTCCCGGTGCTGCTGCGCGATCTCCTCCACGGAGAGACCGCCGGCATAGTGGGCGGACTTCGAATGGTCGGCAACCCCGAAATACTCGAACCCGCGCTGGCGGGTGGCCTTCGCCATCGTCTCCAGGGTCTCTGTCCCGTCAGAAGCATCGGTGTGGCAGTGAAGGATTCCGCGCAGATCCTGGTCGGTGATGAGCTTCGGCAACTTGCCCTTCAGAGCCAGCTCGACCTCGTTGCGCCCCTCCCGGAGCTCGGCATCGATGAAGGGCAGCCCGAGAGCGTGGTAGATGTCGGCTTCGTCGCCGGCAACCACCGTGCGGCCCTTGTGCAAACCGTCGGCCTCCAACCGCAATCCCTTCTTAGCGGCTACCGCTTGGAGCTGCTCGATGTGAGCGGCGGAGCCGTTGGCGAAGAGAAGGGCGGCGCCGAAGTGTTTGCGGTCGGACAAACGGATCCGCAGCCTATCGGTCTGAGCAGGCTCCGATGTCTTGCCGCCCTTGGGAGCTTCTGCAACGATCGTTAGTTCGCGGACGAGCTCGCAGCCGCGCCGGAAGTCGCCTGCGAGCGTCACGCGCTTCAGCTCGGGATGGGCCTTTCGGATCGAATCCTTCGCCTGCGCAAGCAGAGCGGCGGCACGGTGCAGATGGAGGCGGCCTTCTCCACTTTTGGCGATCGCCAGATTCTGCAGGATCTTGGTCTGCAGCGCGGCTCCGAGCCCCTTGGCCTTCTTGATGCGGTGCTCCTTGGCGGCAGCCTCCAGCTCGGCGAGCGAGCCGATGCCGAGATCCTTGTAGAGGCGCAGCACTTTCTCCGGACGCAGACCCGGAACGGCAAGCATCTGGAGCACCCCCTCAGGAATCTCCTTCCGCAGCTTTTCGAGGCTCGGATGAGTGCCCGTCTGGTGAAGTTTAGTGATAATGTCGGCGATAGCATCGCCGACGCCCGGAATTTCCGTGAGACGATCTTCGGCGATGACCGCGTCCAGCGGGACGACAAGGGCGCCCAAGCTATCGGCGGCCCGAGAATAGGCTTTTGCACGGTAGGGGTTGCCGCCACGCAACGCGGTGCGCTGCGCATATTCTCGCAGGAGTCCTGCTACGGTGCGAGCGTCGAGGGAAGTCACTCAACGAACCTCCTGCCCGGCCCGATGAGGACTCGTTGCGGCAAAGCGAGTTCGAGGGGCCATGTCGTCCTTGGGCCGACTCTCCAGAGATCTGTCGAGCTTCTGCGCTGCCCGGAAGTCTTCCAGGTGTTGCGTGTTCGGGCCATAAGCCGCCTCCTTCTTGAGAAGGTTATAGATCCGGCCGACCACAAGCTGCAGGTGCTTCATCCGGCCCTTCGGCATCGATCGGGCCTTGCAAAAAGCTCGGACGGCGTAGGCGCGGAAATAGTCGAATGCGTCTGACATGATCGGTAAACGCCTGTTCCCGCCGATAGTTCTGCAGCCAAGGCTATCACACGCGCCCTATCAAAGGTCCTGGGATAGTCCTTGAAAGGCGGGTGCCGCAGCTCCACCGGGTTTGCCCGATACTCGATCTCGGCGAGCGATTTCGCTGTTCTGCTCATCCGGCTCCACGGCTCGCGCTCAATTCGTCCTAATCGTGACGGTTTGCTCGTTTGCTTGCGCCGCGCGCCGAGCGGCCCGTGACGGGTCATAAGCGATCCATAAGGCCGCTCTTCGGTGGGGCCCGATTGTGTGTTCACTAGCTGACCGTAATCCGGGAAAATCACAGGAACCTAGGGCGGTCGATCGCCATCCCACCGAACCTGTTGTAATCGACACAAAGTCCCAGCCGATCAGCTTCGGGCAGGGGGCGTAGACGGGTGATAGAGCGGGCCAATGACAGGTGAAGCTAACATTGGTGCGGCAATGACAGCTGCACGGCAGCACGCAATCGATCGGTTGAGAACCCTGCACTACTCCGCCCGATACCGTAAATCGATGTTCGGTCGAGCCTCGACCAAGCTGAGGCGACGGTCAGGGACGTCAGACAAAGCCACTGGACCGTCTTCGTGCTGATGATGCAGAGCGACCGAAGGTGTCTCGTTGGCGATTAGGTCAATTAGGAACGAGGGCTCGGATTCTACATTGCTTGTGAGCTGCAAATCGGGAGACCTCAGCATGGCAATGCAAATCGTGATGGATCACAGCGGCGATAGCCGGCACTTCTTCGACAACTCCAATGCAGAAGCTTTGGAAGAGGCGGAGAGGCTTTTTCTGCAATTTACGAGCAAAGGTTATACCGCGGCGGTACGGAAGGGGCCTGGTGAGGCAACAAGGATCACCACGTTCGATCCGACTGCCGAAGAGACATTGTTTTTCCCGCGGCTCGTCGGCGGGTGAGCACCAGTGAAGAAGAGGTTCGGTCGCGTCGGCCCGTGGACCCTTCGGAGCCTGGCTGTTGGTAGGCTTTATCAAGCAGCAAAGGAGGAGAAAACGGTCCAGGCTCGAGCGCTGCGACTGCTGCATTCCTGGCTTTCGCCCCAGCAAAGGGTCGAATTCGATAGGAAAGGATGTTTCGACGTCGTTGGGTGCGATACCGGAAAGCGGTACCGCATCGGCTGGGAACGTCCGGCAACGTCAACGAGATCGACGAATACGGGCGGCTCGGGAAAGGGTGGTGCTTCGTTCCGGTGGGTGGCTTGGTCCTGGGCGATGTCATGCTCGCCCAAAAAATAGCTCTTGAAACGGATGAGGCGCGGGTCTTGAGCATCGCCAATAGCTTCCCGGGGCCGATCCGTTGGCGCCGTCCCGGTACTCGTCCGCCCGAGGGGAGATTTCCGCTCGGACGTGTCGGGTAGAGGCAGACCGGCGTCGCCGACCGGCCGGCCTCCCCGCCATCACCACCAGAGAAGGAAGGACACCATGCAAGGGCGCCGATGCCGTCTGTGCGACCGCTTGCAAGTGCGCCGATCTATTCAGAGGAGAGAGAGCAACTCAGCGGCACAACGTGTAGCGAAGCGTGTAGCAAGCGTTTTGGCGCGCACCCGAACGCTGATTGTCGGCGCTCTCGGCGTCGTGGCGCTCCCTAGGGGCGCCCCCATTGAACCCGCCGGGGTACCGGGGTTCGAGGTCGCCGAATTTTGTCAGACAGTGCAGAATTGCATCGCATCCGAACAACCGTTCCCAGCGGGCATTCAGTTTCGTTCCCGCGGTGATCGTCGTCTCGATGTTTTCCAGCATTTCGCCGAGCCGTTCCGCAAGGCGTTCGCACAGAGCCCGGGACTGCCTGTCCTGGGCGGCCCTCGCTAATCGAGCACATTCAGCTTCATGTTGGCGAATCTTCTCAAGCTGAGCAACGAGTTCTTCCATATCCTATGTGGACAGTCACACCCGGTACTTCACACCTGCGACGACGTTTAGCGGCCACACCTGAGATCTGGCAAATTTCCAAGGTGGGTGTCGCGGTATGGCCGAACCCATTAGAAGGCCGCTAACGCGCTTTGAGGGCGCGCGCGACGGTTCTTAAGGGCGGCCTCGACAAACCTGGGAAGAGACCTGCTTGCCCGCAGTCGCCAAGCAGAGCTTACGCCGGACGCATGAACGAACTAGGCGTGCACGCGCCATTCAACCAATCGGGAACCCAAGATCGTAGCCCGGCGGCCACGAAGCCGAAAGTACAGGTCGACGAAACCATTTCATGGCGGAAGGAAAAGAACCTGAAACGCACGCTATCTACACTCCAAGATCGCAATGGAGGGGAATGGAGCCTCCACTGCAGTTGCAAAGGAGGAGCGATCATGCGTGTACATTCCACTCTGAGCCTCGTCGCAGTTCTCCTGGTCGGTGTCGCCGCAAAGCTTGCTTTCTTCGATCCTCATCTTGCACGGGCGGTCCCGTCAAGCGCTAGCGTGGATATCCAAACGATGCAGCGAAGCATCACGAATCTGCCGCTGCAGAAATTCCAGGATATGACGTTCGTTTTTGCCGATTGATCGGCGGCTCCCATCTCGCGCGGCGTGCTGCCGTGAGCTTCATTGCGCCGCAGCCTTGCGATCGACTAGGCGCGCCAAGTCCTTCCATGCCAGTGCGACCCGCAGCCATCGGTCGCGCTCTGCTTGACAAGTCGCGGCGATCGCTTTTCTCATTGCGGCAAGAGCTTCTGCTTGATGGTCAAGCTCTCGAATCATGGATGGTATCGTTCGCCAGGATTATTAAAGCAGACGAAATCGACACTCCGGAAAATTACCGGCTCTCGGGCCGCTGACTTTGTTGTCGAAATTGCGAATCTGCTAGCGTCCGCTCGCGACGGAATTCGGTGAGGCTGGACATTTGCAAGCAGTGCCGTGCGGCACAGATGCCGCGTGGCCCTTCGCCCGTGGCGAGTTGATGGGCCGCTCTGCAACCTCACGTGCCGCTTGAGGGCTTGTTCGCCTGAGTACGTTGGGCGTGGCATTCTGCCCGGGCTCATTTTTGGGAACAAGGGGCAGGCAAACAGTTGTCGCTATACTTTGATGCCCATTCCCAGCCCCGGGGTATAGCAGCATGCTCATGGCCCAGCTGCCCCGCTGGGACCGCAGAATTTGGTGTCCCGTTTAGGCGATCATTTGATAGCTTGTGATCGGATGGCTGCTGATACGGTTGCCTTCAACCTGGGGGGCGACCATGAATCGACTGAAGGACGCATTGGGGCACTTCGAAGTTCCAAGTTGCCCGAATTGCCACCTCTCCATGAGGTGGTTTCGATCTGAGTTGGTGCGAGACAATCCCGAACCGATGATCGCCCACCTTTTCATCTGCCCAAACTGCAAGTGCACTGCGCGGCGGGATACCAAGGCTAAGCCGATTGCCGTGCCGCCTGACAAGCAGGCTCTTTCCCGCTTTCGCGTGATCACAGGAGCACGGTAAAGCTCTCAAGCCACCACTTTGGCACTCGCTCCTAGTTGACTGATGTCTAACGGCTGAAGCTACTGACATCATGTCCGGCTCGCGGCTTCTATCGATCACTGGGAGACCAGTCTCGCTCCTGCGCCCTGAAAGGAGCAGCAGCGATGATGGCGATCTCGCGCCGCATCTCCACCATTAATCTCACGCGCGGATAAGAACACGTCCTCAACCTCTTTCAAGAGGGCAAGGCTAAGATCATACATGGTTCGACGTCTCGGCCACCCGCTTTAAGGGCCCAAGGTCTTCACCGAGAGTTAGGCAACCAAGCCGCAGCGTCTCCGGCGACGAGAAGCTGCCTTCGACAAGACTTTGGACTGCACCCCTGAAGTGAGACACGATAATTACAGTGACAGGCATTTCGAGGATGACCTGTGGCAGGACGAGGAAAGAAGCGTCAGTTTCGGACGGCTTACAAATTGAAGGCGATCAAGCGGCTTGAGCGCGGCGAAGGCGCCTTTCCTGTGGCCCGCGAGCTTGGGATCTCCCGCAAGATTCTTCATGACTGGATCAAAGCCTGGAACGCCGATGGGCCGGACGGTTTGAACCGGAAGCCCGGACCCAAACCTGGTCCCCGCAAGCTCAAGCCGCTAGCGACATACGACGACAAGCGCTCCGCCCTCGCGCTTGCCAATGCCCGCATCGCCGAACTCGAGCGGCTGGTGGGCCGCCAGCAGATGGACCTCGATTTTTTTCGTGACGGGTAACAGCCACCCTCAGACGCCAAGGCATGGTCGTAAACGCCAAGAAAGTTCAGCGACTTATGCGCGAAGATAACCTGCTGGCGCAGCGCAAGACGCCGTTCCTGAAGCCGCCCACGGAGCGGCCATCGGGCTTTCTCGTCGTCCGGCGGCCTGGTGCCGTCCGCACCCGACCAGATCCGGGTCGCGGACATCACCTATGTGCATTTGGCCAAAACTTTCGCCTATCTCGCCGTCATTCTCGACGCGTTCTCGCGCAAGCCTGTTGGCTGGGCCTTCGAAGAGACACTCGATGCTTCGCTTGCCATCGCCGCGCTGGAAAAAGCCATCGCGGGTCGGGGACCGGCACCGGGCAGCCTGATCCATCACTCCGACCGCGGCGTGCAAGGCGGATTCAAGCGGCCGTCGCAACACCAATTGTTTTGCACTCATGACAGTAGTTCGTCAGGCGCTTCTGCCGGCGTTCTCCAGCGTCTTTGTCGGTCGGGCATTGAGGGCCGCTGCTACAGCGAATATCTCGTCGGCACTGTGGATGCTCAGGTCTGTGCCTTTCGGGAAGCGCGCAGCCCATTGGTGTTCTCGTTAGTGCCGCGCTGCCAAGGGCTTTGCGGGTCGCGGAAGTAGACCTGGATGCCTGCGTCGATCTTGAGGCGGTCGTGCTGAGCCATTTCGGCGCCTTGATCCCAAGTCAGCGTTCGACGTAGTTCTTCGGGCAAGGTGATGATTGTGCGCGAGATTGCGTCACGCACCGCTTCCGCCCGTGTCCCGCAAGCGCAGGTCCGTTCTTCTTGCGAGGAGCTTCGCCATGCCCCGCCAACCGGGGAAGCTGCAATAGCATTGTGAAGCGCGTCATGCGCTCAACCAACGTGACGATCGCCGAGCTGCCGAGACCGAGGATCAGGGTCCCCCTCCCGATGTCCCGGCACTGCTCGATCGGCCGCTTCAGCGGGGCGTTCACTGATCAGGATCTCCGGTGAAACAAAGCGCTTGCCCCGCCTGCGTACGCGCGCCCTGGGCACGCTCGACACGCGTCCGCTTCGTAAGCAGGCCGTCAGCTCGGCGCGTATTGCGCCGCGGCCCTGAACGAAGAGAGCCTGATAGATGGCTTCGTGGCTGATGCGCATCGTCTTGTCGTCCGGGAAGTCGATCGGCAAGCGTCGGGCAATCTGCTCAGGGCTCCATGCCTTGGCCCATCGTCGATCCTTTCGCCGGCCATGCCGGCGGCCGTTCCACCGAACGGCAGGAGCTACAACGCCGCCGGCAAGTCTCCACTCCACATAAGTGCGCAAGGCTCGTTGATCGCAAGCTTGGTCGGGCTTGGGCCGGCGGGCAGATCGGTCTGCACGCCATTGGGCAGTTGTTGCCCGATACTCCAACTCGCCGCCGCGGATTGCCACGTTCCGCCGCAGTTCACGGGAGACCGTCGAAGCATCCCGCCCCAAGCGGCGCCCGATTTCCGTATAGAACGGCCTTGCACCTTTAGAAGGGCGATTTCCTCACGTTCAGGCAATGAAAGGTGGCGCCCCGGAGAGAGGCTTGCCCGAAGATCTAACATCGCTGGTGGCATGCCGCCTGCCTTTCGGAACAATCTGCTTCCGACAGGTTGCGATACAATCAGACCCGGAGCGGACGCAGGCCGGCTCTCCGGCGCGATCCTGCTCCTACCGCTTTTGCTCGCTAGGCCTAGGAAGCGACCTAACCGTTCCCTGGGTAGGAGCGCGGAACACTTGGACTGAATGTACATTAATCAGCATGAACGACCAATTCAGGAAATTTGGCGTCATGGGTATCGAGCGTATGCACTCGCCTCACTACTGGGAGATGCGAGCGGAGGAGTTTCGGGCGAAGGCAGACAACTGCGAGCATCCTGAGACAAGGAAAAGCTTGCGTAATGTCGCTAAGACCTATGAGGAGCTCGCCCGCCGCGCAGAGCAGGTCCGCACCCTCCGAGACGTAGCAGAGTAGCCCGTTAGGAACTGCGGCAACTAGCGCGGCACTGCTTGTCTCGCCGCGCGTTCGTGGGCAGAGGGGCCGACTCGCCGGGATTGGCTATCTTGATGGTGTGACCCTTTAGTTACCGCTCTTCAAAGGTGTGGCAGGGAAGCTTGCGCGATCATGGCCGGATTGAAGGGAAGAACCTGATAGTTGACTGCCGATCGCCTGACGTGATCAGACATACTCTCCGAGCGTCAGTGCAAGACGCAGGCAAGGCTCGCCCATGCACACTACCTGTTAGACCAGTCCTGGCGCTCTTCGGTGGCGAGTTCCACCTTGGTAGCCAGCCCCAATAGGTGCGAGGAGAGATCAGCAAACAAGTCCCTCTTCGATTGGTCGGCTGCGTGGCGTCTGCTGATAAGCGCGCACTCCTCCGCCTCGGCGAGGAGTTTCTCTAGGTGGGTTTGCATGTCGTACATGGCTGTACCCTTGCGGCACTAACGTGCTGGCACGCCAGCGTGTCGCGGAACTGACGTTCCTCATCTTCAATGGGCCGCCGGGTTGGTCGTTCCTAAAGCGAATTCGTGTCATGTCGGCTGTCAGGGGCAAACCGGACGCCGATCTAACTTGTGGTCCACCGCTGCCTTTGACCCAATGCGGGCATTCGCTAACAGGATCTCGCGCACGCGCCGATCAGGGGCACGTGGCTCTAGCCGGTATCCCTGCGAATCCCACGCGGCGAATCGCCGAAGCGAGCTCGGAACAGGCGATTGAAATGCGAAACATCCGAAAAGCCTACCTCCAGCGCAATGTCGGAAATCAGCTGCGCGCTAGCGCGCGCCTCGGTTAACAGTTTGAACGCAAGTTGGAGACGTAGCTCATTCACATGCCCGGTGAACGATGATCCTGATAATGCCATCAGGCGCTGCAGATAGCGAGGTGAAATGCCTTGGCGATGAGCGACCTCCTCGACGCTAAGCCCGGGCTTCTGAAAGTGTGCCGCGATGTAGTCGAGTACGGCGCTGTGGCGCGCGGCCACGACCGCACTCGCATCACTCTCGCCCAAGGGAGCGCACTCGCTGACCGCGAGCGCAACAAGATCACAGGTGTGCGCTACGATCGCATCACGCAGCTTGGGGGCGGCCAGAGCCCCCTCCTTAAATGCTGACTTCAGATAGGCCATGAGGAGGCGGAGTGGTTCATTTCTCTGCGGAATCGGCTGCATGGCGAGGCTCTCGATATCTGCCACGCGCTGCGCAAGGGCCTCGCGGGGCACCGCCAGACCAAATAGCATTCCGGCGATATAGGTGACGGTAGCGGGTTCCGAATGCAGAATCGAGGTTGCGTTGCCGGCGCAAAGCTCGATGTCCCGGCCGCGCTGCGACAAGCGAGTTTTGCCGGGTAAGCAGACGATGAGGCCGATTGAGTCGTCGCCGTCAGCAACGCTCGCCCGCAAGCGCTTGAAGCACATGGGAGAGCCTTTCAGTGCGAGCGTGCGTAGACCCCGGAGCGCTTGCAATGTTGCGTCGGCTTGAAACGGAACGTTCGTTAGAGGTTCGATATCGACGTGAACTATTCCCCGCACAAACCTCTCGCGCCATAGTGGAAGTCGCATTCGCTCCGGATGCTCGCGCGACGAGAATCGATGCGACACGAAATTGGCTGCGTCCGTAGACATGGGGACCTCCAGCCTTGATAAGCCACTGGGCGAAAATGCTGCGGCAGGCCAGCTACCGGTATCCGTATTTTGCAATTCGCGCACCGACCGTCCCCTCAGGTACGCAGGATTCCAAGAAGCTAGTTCATTTGTCTGCTAGTCTCATTCACCTGTGATTGATGCTGATGTGAACTGGCTCACGTGGCCGCCAGAAAATTACGACAATTATTGATTGCAAATGCCACGTGCAAATATCTCCTTTAAGAGGAGATGATTGTAACTACTCTATTTCAAATTGCTGCCATCGGATCCAGTTTGAAGACCCCTGGCTGCAAGACCAGATTCAACTTTATCGGACTGCTCGCGACTAATCGGCCTCATCGGCCCGCGGGCGGAAGTTCTGCAGAACAACACTGTCCTCTGATCCGGTCTCCTATCGTGCCTTGATCGCCGCATTACCTTTAAGGTTCGTCGGACCCAAATCACTTCCCGGCACTGTTCCTTTTTAGCTGCCGGATGAAATGGTCGAAATCCGTCACATGGGACGTCAATCGTGGTGATCAGGAAGAGGTTCGATCATGTCCACCATACTCAACATGCTTTATCGCGAGTACTGCCGGGCCCGCCTCACCGAAATGCGAAAGCAACTTTTGATACGGGGCATTGGCGACAAAATCCTGGAAGCGCCTTGGGAGGACGATGATCCTCCCGACTCTGGCGCTCGGAGGAGTAGCTGGGCGACGAAGGAGCCTCCATCATCCATCGGATAGCTGGAGCGCGTTATCGACCCTATGAGGCGCGAGCGCGGGCCACCAGATGGATGATCGAAGTCAAACCTCGACCCGATTGTTCGGCGAAACTCCGCCGGAGTTCAGAGGGGACGGCCGTGATCTGCGTATCGATGTCTGCCGCGGGATCGCGTTAGGTGGATCTTTCTCGATCATGTTCCTAATAACATTGGAAGCTGGCTGACACCGCGCAACTAGGGTTTCTGCGATGCCGCCGAGATCTTCATGTTCCTCTCGGGCGTGACCTGTGCACTGGCCTACGGCAGGGCGCGTGAGCGCGAGGGCTGGAGCGGGATGATCGGCCGCTCGCTGCGCCGGGGATGGGACATCTATTCGGCGTTTCTACTGTTTACACTCGCCTGCGCCATCCTGGTCTACCTTGCGGGCAGCGATGACCTCGCCGACGGGAGCAATACGCGAATTCTGCTCGAACGTCCGGGCGCGACGCTTGCGCACGCCGCAATCCTGCAATACCGGCCTGTCAACACTGACGTCCTACCGGTTTTCATGATTTTCCACGTGCTGTTCGCGCCGCTGCTGTGGTTGCTGCTGCGAGCGCCGAACCTCACCCTTGGGATGTCCTTGTTGCTCTACGCGCTCGTGCACATCTTTGGTTGGAGAGTGTCCGCCTGGCCCAACGGCGTCTGGTTCTTCAATCCGCTGGCTTGGCAGCTTCTGATCGTGCTGGGCGCATGGTGCGTCATTGAGGGAGAGAATTCCGGCCCTGGATGATGTCGCGCTTGGCGCTTGTTCTGGCCGTTCTCTATCTAGTTTTCGGCCTGGTGCTTGCGCGGAGTTGGAGCATCGAGCCGCTGGTCTCGCAAAGTTTGACGGACCTGTCATTTCCACTGGATAAATCGAGTCTCAGTCCGATACGGCTGCTGCACTTTGTGGCTTTTGCAATTGTGGCGTTACGGTTCATTTCGCGGGATTGGGAGGGGCTATCGACGCCGGTGCTGCGCTGCGCGAAGTGCTGTGGCGAGAATTCGCTGCCGATCTATTGTCTCGGCGTCCTTCTGGCGCTCGCCAGCCAGCTTGCACTGCTCGACCTCTCGGAGGGGCTTGCGATGCAGATCGTGGTTAGTGTTGCCGGCGTGCTGATGATGATCGGCGTCGCGCGGTTCCTGAACGCGATCGGCATCCAGCGCGACCGGAAGTCAGCGGCGACGCAGTCGATCGGGAAAGTTCCGTCGGTTCGCTAAACTGGTAGATCGCGGGTGGAGGACGGAGAGCAGCTCTTGGCCGATCTGCGAAGTCGCGCCTCGAGGCTCGGAAGTCTTGTTGAGCCAGAGCGGACCAGATTTGCTCAACCTGAGTTCTTCTCCTTTTGACGCTGGCTGTGTGAATCCGCGAAGGATCGAAACACGACTAAAATTACATTCTTCAGTTCGTCATCAAAGTTGAAGGCGCTGCGAGCTTGAGCCCAGAACGGGCTCGGACGAATAACTTCTTCTATCGCGCTCAAGCGTCTTCGCGTTCTCACACGGCCAACACCCGTTGCCGACATCCGCCAATCTCGTCGATGCAGTCCCTGAGGAAGCGGATAGTTATCTCGGTTGAAGGCGTCCGTCGGACTTATCGGCTACGATGAATCATAAGCCGCAGACCCATCGAAATCAGTTCCGGTACCTTCCTTTTACCCACCGTGCTGCTGCTTTGGCAACGCTCCTGGTTCCGCGGGAGCGCGGGAACTCCTGAGGAGAATCTGCCGAGTGGCTATTCTGCATTTTTTCGCGGGCTCGGCGGCTCTTTTGGTCGCGGCCGCAATGCTGATCAATGCCGCGCACATCCGTTGGCACACTTAAGAGAAGTGGACGAACGCCGCGGAACAAATCCGATCCAGGTTAAAGCCGCGGTATTCGATAGGAGCGTAGGAACGTCGATTGCGGTCTTTGATGCCGATCATGAAAAGTTCTACTTCGATCATCACGAAAGCTGCTCCATTCACGAAGACGGTGAACGGACCGAGCTCCGGGATATCGCCCAAGCCGAACACGAAGCTTGCCTATCGCTCGGCGAGGCTGCGCGAGAGTTCCTCGCTCGGCGCCGGAAAGGTCGACTTTCAGTCAGGGTCCGAAACGGCGGGTCGATCTTTGAGACCATCGTCCTGATCGACAGCAAATCACTGCCCTGAGAGGAGTGAAAGCGAGTAAACCCGGCCATTAGCCGAACAAGGCTGAGACCATCGTAGTTATCGGCGGCAGCCGGACGCGAAGCCGTGCTCACTTCGACCGCTGCTTGTGACCCGCATCTCGCCGTGGTCTCTGCGCGGGGTCTGCAATGGGTGTCGCGCCTGCATTTCATGGTGGGAGAGGGGCCGCTATGACCCGAAGCGGTCGTTGCTTTGCTCCTGACTTGCATTGAGACGACACGCGTTCTCTACGTTGGGAATCCAGGTGCGTGCCTCGACCCATTGATGCAAATAGTCAGTAATATTCAGTTCGAATATGGGGACACCGATAGGTGCAAGTGCCGCCAAAATCCTCCTCTTATGAGGTCGTGCAATGCGAGAACCCAGATATAATTCGGACACAAGTCTTTCGCCGGCTATTTCAAGACGGCCACGCGGACCCAACAACCGCCATTCGCGCTCGTATGCCAACTGGAGTTTTTGTGAGAGAAAATCTTTCGTCGCGCATTGGCAGTAAATCAATTTGTCACGGTTCGAGTCAGCCCCCCAATTCAGGTAGTTTGATGCGGCACGAGGCGACATTCTAAATCTCTCCATCGGAAATGGGAGAGTCCTGCAATGACCGGCGGAAGCATCGCCTCGGGAACCGCGCCGGCGAGTGACACGCTTGCAAAGCCTGTGAGCCCGTCGGAGCGACTCGACGTGATTGACGCCCTGCGGGGCTTGGCCCTGCTCGGCGTGCTGGCCATGAACATCGTGACCATATTTCGGGTCTCCATCTTCGCGTCGTTATTGCCGAACGCGGAGCCGGCGGGGCCGCTCGACCGGGCGGTGGCGGCCGTGCTGACCGTCGCCGTCGACTCCAAGGCGATTGCGCTGTTGTCGCTGCTGTTCGGCGTCGGCCTCGCCATCCAATTCGAGCGGCTTGCCGGCAATCCACGGCGCATGATCTTGCTCGTGCGCAGGCTGGTGGTGTTGCTGGGGATTGGCTTGGTGCATCTCCATCTGATCTGGAGCGGCGACATTCTCGTCCATTATGCGCTGGCGGGCTTCGTGGTGCTGCCCTTCCTTGGCGGCGCGCGGTGGCTCATGGCGGGTGCAGCCCTGCTGCTCCTAGGGCTCTACGTGACCATGCCGGTGCTACCGCCGATCGTGCCGCTGCCGGATGCGGCCGGGATGGCCGCTCTTGCCGCGGACGCGACGCGTGCCTACGGCACGGGCGGATTTTTCGATGTGCTCGCGTTCCGGATCCGCGAGGTGACGGTGATTCTTCCGCTGCAGGTCATGGCCTTGCCGCCCACTGTCGCGCTGTTCCTGGTCGGCGCCTTCGCGTGGCGCAGCGGGGTTTTGCGTTGGGCTTCGGCGAGCCGGCGACTGCTGTTCGTCGTCGCAACCTTTGGCATTCTTCTCGGCACCGGATTGAGTCTCGCGGCAGCAGGACAGGAGCTCTTCGATTGGCCGTCGCTCGGGCGCGCGCAGATTTCGGTAGAACAGCTGGGGGCGGTCGTGTTGGCCCTGGGTTATGCGGCCGCAGTCATCGCCGCTGTGAACCTCTCGGGCGGGTGGAGGATGCTGGGCTGGGCCGCGCCGCTTGGCCGCATGGCGCTCACCAACTATCTCGCGCAATCTGTGATCTGCGGCTGGATCTTCTACGGCTATGGTCTAGGCCAATTTGGCCGCCTCGACGTGGCCGCGACACTGGCCATCGGCATTTTCGTGTATGTCGCGCAGGTGGTGTTCAGCGCGTGGTGGCTGGGCCGCTATCGGTTCGGTCCTGTCGAGTGGCTCTGGCGCTCTTGCATGTATGGGGTACCGCAGCCTATGCGGGCAAAGGTCAATTTAGCCATCCTGCGCGCGACCACACCGGATTGATGCGGCCCCCAGATACCAAAGCTCGTTCTGCTTCAAGCGGAAGCCGCGCCAGCGCGTGAGGCTAGTTTTGGCCCCAAGCTGACAAGAAACGAGGCTTCGCGATAACGGCTGTCGACGGGAAACCGGACATTGCACCATGGTTTCGGTGACGGATCTCGGCTGGCGATATCGCGCCGGCTCCTCTCCTGCTCTTTAGGCGCTTTGCCGCCTCTCCAGCGTCCTCGAAGCGATCGGATGACGGACCGGACGAGAATGGCGCGGGGACGAGCAACGGGGTGCAAGTCTCAATACGACAGAACGCAAATTCCCGGGATTTCGAGGCCTGAGAGTGTCGCCTCGAATTGCTGAAGTACGTCGCGCCCACGTTCCTAAACGCACACGCTGCCGAGGCCCGGCAACTCGTTTTGATCTTGATGGCTTGCCCCTCGCCCTACGCATGGCTGGGCCATTGGTGGAAGAGGAGATGCGCCTTAGCTGGAGCGGGGTACAAGATCTATTGTCCGAACTCACGGAGACAACAAGGCTGTTTTCGGGGGCTTGCTCCAGAAGACCGTTATGATTCGAACACCGGCACGTTTCCCACGGTCTCCCTATTGGTGGGCGGAGCACGGCCCGTCCCGATGCTGAAACGCGGCGGCGATTTGCGAGCCTGGAAGGCTAACTTGTGCGACGAGCCAACAGCAACGTCGCTCCCAGGCCGCACATGACAGCACCCGACGCCTGTCGCGTTTTGACAATGAACGACGGTCGCTTTGCAAATCCAGCTCTCGCTTTCGCGGCCCAATAGGTGACAATTAGATCTACGCCCGTATTAAGTGCGACGGAGATGAGGCCCAAAGTGATGAATTGAGTGGCAACGTTCGCTGATGGGTCGACGAACTGCGGGATGAATGCGAGAAAGAAAGCGGCTGTCTTGGGGTTGAGCGCCTCAACGACGATGCCCTCACAGAAGGCTCGACGCGCTCCGGTTGTGTGGACGTCGGTCGGTTCGACGATACGCGCTTCGCGCCATGTTTTGATTCCCAGCCAGACGAGATACAGGCCTCCCGCGATCTTCAGCAAAGTGAAAGCCTCCGCGCTCGCCACGACGAGGGCGGAGAGGCCGACCGCGCCAGCCAGTACGTGCACAAGCCCACCGAGACCCAGACCGACGCTGGACGCCAAACCTTCGCCCCTGCCGCCGGCAAGTGTTCGCGCGACGATATAGAAAATACCCGGTCCTGGCGTGATCGCCACAAGCAGCGCCGCTGCCAAGAATAGGAGGAAAGTCTGGTATCCGAACATGGCTGCCTCTTGTTGCGGTCCGGAGCACCCCGGCTCAGGCCTGGGTGGGACAAAGAAGGCCCACGTCTAAATTCCTGGGCCTCCTTGGCTCCTGCAAGCCCGGCGGGCTCTTGGATGCGGTTAGCCTGTCGTGCGCTAGCTCTCAACTTGACTACAGATACACACGTCCACATCCACGCGCAACCGATTGCCGAAGCCGCCGTTGTTGCTCTTGCGCCGTCTGCCGCTGGTTCGCGGAATTTTGGTGTTGATTTGATATGGCACGATCTCTTTCGATTGTACTGACGTCAAGCGGGTGTCCGATCGGCGGTAGCGCCCAGTGATGACAAATCTTTGCGTTCGCAGGCTCTCTGGCGTGGCGGCCAACTGGACCAGGATGCGGCCATGATGCGAAAACGATCGGTGCACGTTCCAGACGGCGCAGGGGCCTCCGAAACGGCGAACCGAAAGCGCGTGGCGCTGCTACGGTTCAGCACATTTCCGGCGATGTCGGTCTTCAAAAAATACAACGGAATTCCCGGAGAGTTCCGACGTTGAAGTGTGCTCAAGCGGTGGAAGACCTGTTCGATGCTCGTTCCGAAGCGTCGTTGAAGTCGTTCGAGTCGTACCGCGCCCAGCGCGCGGTGGTGAAGAAGGCTTCGTACGGCATGAGCAGTGCGCCGGCGTAGCAGTTGGCGAGAGCGAACGTGCTAGCGGTGCGGCTTCCTCATTGCTTAATCGTGCCTGTCTGATCTGCCGCTCGATGCTCTCTAGCCGTTCCAGGAGGCCGATGACGTGAGGACGGCTGAGCCGCATTAGTAGCTTGCGCGTGATCGGCCTTTGATCTCCTTCCATTTGGCTCAGATAGCCAGCCGAAATTTCAAGAGCGTCCGCGAGTTCGGCTTGGGTGTCCCGCGTAGTTCACGCCGCCGCCGCAGTCGGTCGCCAGCAAAGATCTTCTGAATTCTGGTCACTTTACAGACTTTACACGGTGTGCCGCAGAGTCGACTGGCACTGCTGCGCCCGGCTTCGCGTTGCTATGCCCGAGACAAGGTCATGATTGCGCATGAATCATCCCCTATGCAGCATCGGTCTGTTAGGTTTTGAGATCTCAAAATAAGCTTGAGCACCCGCATGTCCTTTCGCGGAACTTTCAGGCCTTCAGGGTGATTCAGGTCGGAGGCGCTACGTGGCTATTTCACAATACCGGCCACGTGCCGCCAACATGATCGAAAACGCTTGGGCGAAGACCGGGACTTGAGAGACAAGGCGGGTTTTAGCGCAATTGCAGCGCCTGAGCTGGGAGAGGCTGACGGCCGGAAGGCAAGCATATCTGGACGGCGTTCGCGACGAAGCGCGCCGTGAGCTTGTCAGATTGCTTAAGACATAAGGTCTGTTGACGTGTATTTGGTCCGGTCAGTTTCGGCCGCCACTTGCGCTGGGGGCGCACCAACCAGCTCCTCGTAGAGGCTGGGATCGGTCGCGCCCTCGGTATTAACTAAGAATACCCGTGCATCTTGTCCAAGGCCAATCCTGCCACGCAATGTGCGGCCAGAAGCAACCCTCAGCAACCCTGCAAGACCAACACCGCCACTTTCTCCTGCAACAATAGCGGGGTCTCCATCTCTGGGGTTTGCAAGGCGCTTCATAACATTTATTGCGTCCTCCTCGTCAACAGTCATGAAGGCGTCCGCTGCACGCGACAGGATGCGCCAAGCGATGAGCGAAGGTTCATAGCACTCGAGCATTGCCATCACCGTCGGCCGCTCATGAGGCACCTTGACCAGACGGCCAGCTCGAGCGCTCTCGAAGAGGCACGCTGCACGCGAGGGATCGACCACCGTAAAGAACGGGCGGTTGTTGCCGAATAGAACCGAAAGATGTCCCGCTACCGCTGCGGCGATTCCGCCAACTCCGGCCTGGACGAAGACATGGGTCGGGATTTTGGTGAGCTGTCGCAGTGCTTCACTCAAGAGTGCGGTATATCCCTGCATTACAAATCCGGGGATACGCTCATAGCCCTGCCAGGACGTATCAGAGACCGTGATCCAACCCTTTTCTGCGCCAACTAGGGATGCTTCTGCGACCGAGTCGTCATAGTTGCCGTTGACCCGCATCATCTGCGCACCAAAACGGGCGATTGCGTTGATACGTTCGTCGCTGACCCCCGAGTGAACGAATATGGCACATTTCGCGCCAACGAGTCGGGCGCCTTGCGCGACGGACCTGCCATGATTTCCATCCGTGGCGCAGGATACCGTCATCTCCCGAGCCACGGCCATCACGTCAGGTGTCTGAAGCTCAGAGACGTCAACAGCTCGGCCGAGCCGCCGAGTTGCTTCCTCCAAGACCAGCCGGATCACGGCATAGGATCCACCCAAGGCTTTGAAACTGCCAAGCCCGAGCCGATGGCCCTCGTCTTTTATTTGGATCGAGGCCACGCCGATCTCACGAGCAAGGCCCGGCAGAGAGACGAGTGGAGTCTCTTTGTGGCCAGCGCGATGGCGTAGAAACCGCTCCACTTCGCGAGCGGCTTCGACGCTCAATATTTCTGCATCCGATGAAGCCAGGGAGGTGCCGTGTTCAGTGTGCTGATTGAGAAGCAACATGGTTCGACTTTCTTGCTTGCTCGCACCATATCTGCCTTCAGGTCGTCCACTCGGAAATGTCGATGCCCGGCAGCATGATGCGCTGCTGCTACCGGGTCTGGCCGTAGTGCCAATACTCGGACGGCCTGGAGAGATTCGACGTACGGCCTCAGCAGGTCAACTGTCTCTTGCAGCTCCGCGGCTTCCTGTGCTCGCAAGTGCAGGCGGCCACAAATGCAGTAAATCGATTTGCAAACAAGCTCTACATGTTCTCGGCGTCCAGTTCGGCGAGGTCGGAAAGAGCCTTGCTGCGTTTCTTGTCCCGCACGCGTTTATAGGCAAACAGGTCTTCTGCCCTGATCCTGCGATGACGGCCCACCATTCTGTAATTCATGTCACCTCGTTCCAGAAGTGCATTCAGGTTATCCGCTGCCTGCTGCGTCGTCAGCATCTCATGCACGGGCACAAGCGACACCGCATCGCCACGCACGATTTGCCGCAACAATTCCATCAGCAGGCACGATAGGCTTGCGGGGCAGGGTGATCTCAGTAGGCTTCTTGTGCTCGTCCTGGAGCAAACGCAGCTTTACGCCGCCATGAGCATGGGACGCCAGTATCTGACGAAGCTGGTTGGCGGCCGCCTTCTCGCTGGCGGAGGCAGCCGGTCAACCCCTAGCTCCTGGGCATAGGCTGGCACGGTGTGATTCTCGATGGGCGGTATGAAAGCACCATTCGAACCAGGCGCAATAAGCGCCTAAACGAAAGAATTATCTGTCTCCCAAGGGGGCCGACGGGTTGTTGTTTCAACACCCGGTCTGCGCCTTCAATTGAACTGTTGAAGCTGTTGATAGTTAAGGATAAATACAGTTTCAACAGGGTGGTCTGAAATCAGTTAAGGTCGTCGAAACCATGGATTTTCAAGAGCTTAACAATGATCAGCGCCGAGAGGTGATCAATAGTCAGCAACGGTTCCAGGCCCTACGGGACGCAAAGGAGGCCTACAATGCTCATCGGGGTTCCCTGACTTGGGCGGAGTCGAAAGGCCGCCAGTACCTCGTCCGGAGCTACTACAACGACGCAGGCGTCCGGAAGCAGGCCTCGCTGGGCGCGCGTTCCCCCGAAACTGAAAAGATGAAGGCGGACTTCGAAGCGAAACGTGCTGCTGCAGAAGACAGGGTGAAGAATTTGCGCGATACCCTGGAACGGCAAGCCGCTGTCAATCGTGCGCTCGGCTTGGGCCGCGTGCCGTTGCTGGGAGCGCGGATCATGCGCGCTCTCGACGGCTTCGGAATTCTGGGTTCCGGCATTCGGATTCTTGGGACGAACGCGATCTACGGTTACGAGGCCTCTTCCGGCGTCAGACTCGATCCAGGCTTGCCTACGACGGAAGACCTCGATCTGCTGTTCGACGCACGCGGCGGCCTTACGTTCGTCGCGGACGACGACGTCTCTGAATCATCGCTCATGAAGATACTCAAGCGAGTGGATACCAGCTTCGAACGTGCCAAGCAGACGTTCCGTGCCGTAAACCGGGATGGCTATCTCGTCGATGTGATCAAGCCAATGCAGAGCCCACCTTGGAAGAAGGCTCCAGACAAGATCGGCCTAGACCCGGAAGATTTAGCCGCTGTGCAGATCGAAGGCCTCGATTGGCTGCAGAATGCCCCCGCGTTCGAGGCGGTGGCCATCGACGAAAAAGGCGAACCGGTGCGTATCGTGGCTCCCGACCCGCGGGTTTGGGCCGCCCGCAAACTATGGCTGTCCCGTCGGCCGGACAGGGAGGCGCTAAAACGCCAACGAGATGCAGCGCAGGCTGGAGCCGTAGGCGCTCTGGTGGCGAACTATCTCACTCACCTCCCGTTCGACGCAGAGCAATTGAGGATGCTTCCGAAAGAGGTGCTCGACAGCGCGGCGCCTCTGTTCGCCAAGAAAGATAGTTCTGCGCGAGCCTAGCAGCCAGTTCGGCAGCAATGGTACCGGTATATCCCGCCCATCATCAGCAGCACCATGATGCTCAACGTGCTGCTGCTCATTGCATGCCCGTGATGATGATGCCGGCAGATTTTTGCTGGGCAGGCCCCGGAAGTGGGCCGCATCCGATCTGCGAACGTACGAGCGAGCTTCAAGCACGTGGGACTGGGCGGTGCGGGCGCAAGATAGATCTGCGCATCCGCTGCGTTGAGATGGCGGAAAGTTAAACGAAGACGCAATGCAGCGCGGCAGTTCTTGGGTTGCCGTTCGGGTCAACCTCTGCCATATGATAACCGCCGGCCGCGCCCTATAGCATCGGTTCGAACTGGCAGTGCACGAGCATCTAGGAGACCGACGCATTGTTCGGCATCATGAGCGCAGTTTCCACCAAGCGTGCGATGTCGCCCGGCTGGCTCATCTCGTGGCGCGGGATCTCGTCGTCGTTCAGCGTCATGTCCGTCGCAACGTAGCCCGGGCAGACGACCGTCGCTCGAATTCCCGCCGCGCGTCCTTCGCGGCGAATGCCGTGGGTGAGTGCAACGACGGCGAACTTGGTCATCGCGTAACCAACGTTGCTTCCAACGCGCTTGCCAGCTAGCGATCCCAGATTGACGACCCGGCCATGACCGCACACGGCCAGATGGGGGAGGGTGGCTCTGACGAGGCGCAGGGGACCCTTGACGTTCACGCGCCACATCTCATCCAGCTCGTTCTCGCCCTCATCAGAGACACGGACCTTCGGATTGATGCCGGCCGCGTTGACCATAGCATCGACGCCGCCCCACCGCGCGACCGTTGCGTTGACCCAGGAGATCGGGCTCTTGACGTCTTCGGCGTCATAGTAGTGCGTCATGAGCCTCTCGCTCTCGACGAGGCGGCTCGGATCGCGAAGCCCCGCCGATACGCGAAAGCCCGACTCTAGCAGCCGGTCGACGACGGCGCGTCCGATGCCGCGCGAAGCCCCGGAGACCATGACGATCCGATTGCCGACTTCCAACACTAGTACGTCTCCCATGGGTGAGCGAAGCGCATAGCAAAATGTAGGCGGATCCGCGCGGCGACGAGTAAGAGAAATTCACTCTGCCTGCATCGGTTGTGCTTATGGCTCGCACGCCGGACGACTTTCCGCTGGGGGATATTGGATGTCCTTATGAGGGCAGAACAAATCCGCTGTATGCGGGTGCCAATCCCTGCACGTAGCTTTCCGCCGCTCTGGCTGACGGCAAGCGAGCCTTGCGAATGGGATTTTCGGACTACCGAACGGCGTTGGTGACGGGCGCGTCCTCCGGTATCGGGGCTGCGACGGTTCGTCGCCTCCGCGGCGAGGGGCTCGAGGTCCACACGCTGGCGCGTGACGGGCGCCGGTTGGCCAGCCTGTCAGCTGAGACCGGATGTCACGCGTGCGCGGTCGATGTCAACGATCTCGACGCTTTGACGCGCCTTGCGAGCGCGGCCGAATTCGATGTTCTCGTCAATAATGCCGGTCAGTCGCGGCGCGGCACCATCCCGGATACGGCGCCCGACGATGTCGACAAGCTGGTCGACGTCAATCTGCGCGCGGTTTTGCACCTCACGCGGCTGATCGCACCAAGTATGGCGCGGCGCAACGGCGGCCACGTGGTCAATGTCTCGTCGATCGCCGGCCACTATGCCTTCGGCGAGAACGCCACGACATTCAACTCATCTGTGGCCTATCACGCGACGAAGGCCGGCGTTCATTCGCTGTCGCAGCAATTGCGCGTCGATCTCTACGGCACCTGCGTTCGTGTCACCGAAGTCTCACCCGGGCGTGTGGCGACGAGCATCTTCCAGAACCAGAACGATGCCGACAATCCGGATGCCCGCTTCGTCGGGGCGTTCGAAACACTTCAATCCGAAGACATCGCCGATGCCATTGCGTTCGCGGTCGGATCGCCGGCGCGGATGAACGTCGCGACGATCGAGGTCGTACCCACGTTCCAGGTCGTCGGCGAATTGCGATTTGCGAGCCGATCCGAGGCCGCACGTTTCAAAGAGATGAGAAGTGGAGCTGACAATGCCTGAACTCGCAACCCGCCTCAAGACTGTGAAGGTGTCGGCCTCGGCGGCGATGACGGACAAGGCGCGCGAGCTCCGGGACGCCGGTACCATCTTCACTACACTATCCGACGGGCTGTTGGGACCTCGAGACAGGGCAGGTCGGTTGGCACGTCTTCAATTCTCGGACCGACGCTATGGAAGTCCTGTCGCGCACGCCCCTTGCCAGCGAATTTCTGTCCATTGCCGCCGTCTCGCCTGAACACCTGCCGCCATTTCCGATTGGCGGTCCTCTGGGAGAGCTTAAAGGCGGCAGCGCAAGCGATGCTAGCGATCTATCGAAGGGACTATTTTGATGCAGAGGGAGTTATTGCGGCCCGCCAGTCGGCCTTCTCCATAAATTGGTCCCATTGCTCGACGGGAAAGTCGCATTTGTCCCGACGATGGCTGCCGGAAACGATCATCTCGCCCGTAGATACTATTTCGATCTGTCCGCACCGCGGGCAACGTCGGAAAGCGATAAGAGACGGATTCGTCATATGGGCCAAATTCTATGATCAAAGCTCTAGCTCAGCGATAAGCTAGCCGGCAATCAGGTCAGTCCCATGCCTCAGGCGGTGAGCTGAATTTACTGAACATGTTCGCAATCGTTGCAAAGAAGCCCTCGGAGGGGATCGGCAGAGCGTTGCCGCCCGCGGCCGCGACGGCCGTCCTTACCGCCTCAGGCGTCTCAGTCACGTATTGGATCTTATCGGTGATGTAGAGCGCCGACTGGGCCGTGGGCGGATGGCCGCTTACGAGACGGACCGGCCCACGTGACACCGTGCCATTGAACCATACGGGCTTGTCGTTGGGCAGCGTTAGCTGGCCGACATGAGCGTTTTCGGCCTTTATGGCGGGGACCACCGTGCGAGATTCTTCGGTCACGAATTGCACGCCCGGATGATCGATCCGGCATTTGGCATTGGCCTCGGTCGATTCTTCCGGGTAGGCATCGCGTATGCGAACAACGGTGGATCCTGGAATAATGACAGTTAAGCCGTTCGGGGCCGTGAAACTCGGCATGAGAGGCTCCTAAAATGCTTTTGTGAAACAATAGCGAGGGCAGGCACTCAGCAACGCCAGGTAGCATATCGCGGGATACAAATTACGCAACTACCGACATCGACTTCGACCGTCGTCAGAGCAGCTCGGGCAATCGATAGAGCAGGCGTCGCGCCGTTGGCCAGCCCGCTTCTACGAAGATATCGAGGCACGCGATCAGCTTCTCGCGCCTAGCGGGATTGACAAAGATGCCGCGGTGGTCGGCCAGATAGACACCTACAATCGTCACGAACCGATTTATGGCGAGCGATTCGAACTGGTAACCCTGCCGCGCACCGGCTGTAAGAAGTGCATGCGCGATGAGGTCGAAGACCGCCTCCGGATCGGCAGGGCGCAGGAAATTCAGCAGATCGATGAGGTAGTAAATCGTGTGGGGAATACCCACATCGCCCATGCGTTGGATGACCGACGTCGCATCGCGCAAGAAGGCCCGCTTGCAATCGATGCCGGCCAACGGGACGTCCTCACTGCCCTCGGCTGCCGCCCCCGACGAGAAATAAAGCTGGTCGCCAATTTGGTCGATGAGACGAGCGCAGGCGCGGACGCGTTTGCGTTCCGTTTCCGTGAGTTCGGCGTCTCCCTTGACATAAAACGCATCGAGGCAAGACGCTGCACCTGCCACGATTTCAGCCGCAAGCGTCAGGAAACGCGTGCGAAGCTTGACCTCGATGGCGTTGCGTGATCGATAACCTCCGGTGGTATAGCCGCGCATGCTCGCAACGACACGCCCGAGCTCGGCATGATACATCTCCGGCTCGGCAAGCCATGCCTGGATCAGACTGTGGGCGCGCGGCCGGTCATACCGGGTCCACAGAAAGGTGACCACGCTGGCAATCCCCTCCACCATGCTATCGCCATGCACGTCCTCCTCATCCCCGGCGCGCGGGTGCAGCTTCAATGCGAGATCTTCCACCCGCTCCACGTCGTGATGAATTGCCCAGCAGAGGAAGCCGGTCAGGGCGTTCAGCACAGCCTTGTCGGTGGCGCATGCGACATATTGTTCGGCAATCCGCCAGAGATCCGCTCTCCTAAATTCCCAAAGACATCCGAAATGGTTGGCGAGTTCGTATCGAACCCCTGCATTCGGGTCGTCGCGCAAGGGCTCGACCACGGGAAACATAGTATCCGCCATCGTCTGCGAGATCGTGCAAAGGCGCAGCGCCGCATCGGCTGCCGACGCGCGCGGCCCGCGATCGGAGGCCTTGCCCGGCACGTCTTCAGGACGAGGATTTGCCAGCATCGGCAGTACAAGGGACCACAGTCGCACCGCCATCGTGGGGTCTTTCCTCAACGCGTCCTGCTCGCGCGCGAGCTTGGGAAGCGCATAACCCAACTGGTCTTCGGCATGCTGGGTGATCCGCGGCGCGACCCCGTCGGCGCTGGCGCTGCGGATGGCGGCCGCCGTGGCTTCGGCTGCCACGAGCCGACTCGGGAAGTCGCCGCCTGCCTCATCCATGACTTCGACGAGGCGGAGCACAGTCGCGTTGGCTAGCGCTTTGGCATCGACGTCCTTCGGGAGCCAATAATAAGGCTCGACCGGCAGGCTCCTCATTTCGAACTCGTAGGTTCGGCGATTCTCAGTCGAGATGTCCCTGGCTATGGCCGCCGCGACAAACCGGCGGGCTTGCTCGGTGGCGAGATTAGCCTGGCCAATGGCGCCAAAGAGGCGGCCCAGAAACACCAGTTGCACGCGTTTCGGATCTTTAAATTCCGCGTACGTGATGGCGCAGGCTCGCTCCTCGAACTGCTGCCGTTCCGCAGAATCAATCAGGGGGTAGACGGCAGCGATGAGATCGATGGCATCCTTTGCCGTATCCGATGTCCGCAGGATCGGCGTTGCGCTTGCATAAGGCCACAGAAGTTTGCCAAGAACGGCCGCCCGCTTGGCACCGACGAGAAACAGCCGCGCCCAGAGCACGAGCGGCTTTGCATGACGAATGACATATCGCGCAAGCGCCCGCGCCTCATCATCGCTCGCCGTCTCAAGGCGGGTTTTGAAGGCCAGGAGAATACCGCCCGCATTGTCCGCATGCGCGTGACGATCGTTTGGATCGGATGCCCAGATGTGGCTGTCATCTACGATCAGCGTCAGCGCAACGCCGGCAGTCGAGAGATCGATAGTACGAACGTCTGCGTATTTTTGTCGAGCGTAACCTGCAAGCGCCGCACTAATGGCGCGGATAGCCGTTTCCGGATGCGCTTTCAGGAAGCGCGGCACGATTTCCTTCAACGCCCATTTGGCGTGGTTATAGTCCTGCCGCTTGTTGCTTGTCAGAGCGAGGATCTGGCTTGGGTTTATCGACGTGGCGCTGTCATCACTGACGCTATAGCCGAAGACCACCCCAAAGATCTCGGCCAGGAAATCAGGATCAGCATCCAGAAGCAAGTTTGCTTGCCGCGCCAGGGCCGGGATGTCCTCATGCGCGTGGGTTTCGAGGCGCGCGGCCGCAAGCGTCCTCGACAAGAGGGCACGCGACGCCGCGGCGCCGGAAAGATAGCTTTCCGCGACCAGCTCGATTGCGATGTCTAGCAAGGAAGCAGCAGCAGGACGCTCGAACGCATAGGAGAAGAGCGCGCGTGCAGAGAGGCCGAAATCGACCAGAACGGCAGGGTCCGTGAGGCGACTGCTAAAGCACGTGAGCAAGGTGCGGAACGGCCACGCAAGCCCCTCGAGATCGGTGCTAATCCGCGCGGCAAGATGACACCAGCCGGCATCCGCGACCGGAAGGCCGTCATCGACGCGCACAACAATCGAGCCCACCACATGAGCGAAGGCGACGCTGGCCGCTTTCCGACTGGCATGGTTCTGCAAAAGAGAGAGGAAACCTTGCAGCTCATCCTTATGCCGGGGCTGCTCCGACGCGATACGGGCTGCAATGCTGCGCGCCACGGGGTCGACGCCGGTGCCTCCGGCGAATAGAGAGACAGCTGCCCAGAAGACATCCCGGCCGGCGTCGCCGTTCTCCCAAAGGGCTTGCAAGGCAAAGCCAATCGCAGGCGCTAGCATCAGCGACAAGCTGCGGTCATTGCGCAGGCGATCGACGGTCGTGGCAATGTTCAACGAATCTATAAAGAGACGGCTTGCCGCGTAATCGAACAAGATGTGATGTCGGAACCCAATCAATCGCACATCAGACAATAGCATCACGACGCCGTCTTTTTGAACGGCATCGAAGGCGTCGGGATCCGGCGCTGCCGCTGTTGTGCGCCGCGCGCGCAAGCTTCGATCGGCGACCATTTCTGCCACCGCCGCGCTGAGACAGAGCTCGGCTCCGCTGCCATGTTGTTCGACGCGCTTGCGCCAATAGAGGGCGAGTAGCGCAACCTGCGACGCGACGCTGTTGAACGTCTCTGGAGTGGCGCCGTTCGTGATGAGCTCGGTGAGCAGCCGCGTGTTGAAGGGTACACGCGCAAGGTCGCGCATCTTGTCGCCCCCGCGCATGATCGCCTGGTCCAGTGGCGGCGCGTTGGCGCGCAACGCCGCAAACTCGGAATCCGTCCACGGCGGCACTGTGATGTGGCGGATATCGAGAAAGTCCTTGCTCGCGTAGGCAGCTAATGGCGGCGTCCCTTTGAACAAAAGACGGAACTGTTCGCCCATACGCAGATCGAACGAGCGAATGGAGGCAATGACCCTCCAGCGGGAGGGACGCTTCACCATGGTGTCCATCAAGCCGCGAAAGACTTGCTCGCCCGCGCCGCCCCGCGTGGCATCCAGCGCATCGATGAAGAGAAACGCAGGGTTTACCCCCGGCCAGTTGTCCAAGACGTCGACGACGCGGTGCTCGAGCCCAAGCTCAACGCGCATTCCCTCCGCCGAAGCAACCGGCAACTGATCGACAGCCAGCTCAATGACATCGTATTGTTTTTCACGGAGCGCTGCGGCCGCAGCGCTGATGACCGCGCTTTTTCCAGACCCCGGCTCCCCGATAACAAGAAGAGAGCCTTTTTGCGCGGAGCTCACGACCACTTGCGTGACGTCCCGCGGAATCGTGATGTCGATCCCGGACAGGGTCGTTTTCTCGAATTCTGCGAGGCGCTTGCCGGTCTCCACGCTATAGCGGGCCAGTTGCGCTATATCCGCCTCGTAACGCAGCGGCGCTTTGAGCGAAATGCCGAGGGCCGATAAGGCGGTCCGAAATTGCGCCGAGCCATCGCCAAGCCGCGCTTCCATGAGGTGCTGGCAGTGTTTTTCGATCGCAACGAAAGCATTGGCGCCTGTGCTCGGCCGGGTGACGAGATGGCCCGCTCCCGCGATGGCCGCAGCACGGTCGGCGCCCGCCATGTCGAAGGGAATCACAAAAATAAGGGGTAGGAGCGCATGAATATCGCTCTCGCGGGCGGGCGCCTTGATGAGGGCCCTCCATTCCGCTTTCAGTGCTTTGAGGAATGTCGCTAACGCATCCTTCTGCGCATTGGGCAACGGCGCAGTGTATTGCGCGCGACGTGCGTTCAACGCGCGCGCGAGGTCACGGGTCACGCTGCCACTCGACGTCGGCCCTGCCGCCAGCAGCAAACGGTCTTTGGTCGGATTCAGCGGCCGATCCCACCCTTTCTTGCCGTGGCCCTTTTTTGCGCTGTACCAGAGGCGGATCATTTGACCGGCGGTTTTCCGCAGATCGCTGTCAGCCTTGGCAGAAAGTGTGACGCCGGTTTTGGCCTGAATGAAAATCCAGCCGCCGGCGTCGGTCTCGATCCCGCAATCGTCGACCGCCGCTTCACTTTCAAACCGTATGCCGCAAGGCTTTGCGCCGCCCAGGCCAAGACGGTCATCCATGACGGTCTCGGCAAGCATTTGGACCGCGAAAACCGCGCCGACGGATGCCTGGAAAGTCACGCCCGCAGTCGTCGCACTGCCTCCAGCCCGTGCCAGCAGGTCGGCAGGCGGCTTCTTGGGAGGCGCTTTGGATGCGGACTTACCGCCCGGCGAGGTCTGTCCCTTGCCCGCCTTCTTGGCTGGCCCCTTGGATGCCTTCTTTTTCCTGAGCGCCGTCCGCTTCCGCGGCGCGGCTCGCGTGTCGCGCTTTGCCATCGGTCACGAATTAAAGTTGTGGCCGGCCCACCGCAAGCGAGCTTAAATCAATAAGATTTTCAATGGCCTGCCAAGTGCTTGGATTTGGCAGGCCGCCTCGGCCTAGCGATTCGGTTCGGCCGCCATCCGCTGTAAGCGGACCTCGCTGCGGGTGGATCGCGTTCCACTGCTGCTTCGCGCGTTCATTCGTGCATCTCGCTTGTTCGCCAGGACGCTTATTGCCTGTAGGGGCGTCGTTGGGAGATGTCCGGGCAACTGCCAGTTCTCAATCTATAGTGAACGCATGGCTACGGCATGCGGAACATATGTCTACTTCGGTTGCAATCCGGTCTACGCATTCGAGAACGTGGAAGACAATCGCGCTGATGCGAACGAGAACCACGACAACCCAGCCGACGGCATTTGACGCAAGATCGAGACGCCTCTTATTGCCGTGCGCCTTCCATGGCGGTTGAACGCCGCGAAGGCACGTTGGCTTCAATCAGTCCCGCTGCTTCATGCGTGCTTAATTTGTTCAAGCCGAGCCATGTCAAGGAGCGCATCTTGCTGGACAAAGGAAATGTCGCCCGAACTTGCCCTCAGCCAAGCCTGGGAGAACACACGAGGGGTAACTGAAGGAGCGGCGAGACGAGAGATCGATCGCTCACCAAGAAGCCCAAGCTCGTAAGAGAAGTTAGGGCATTCTTTTTTCTCTACTCGTGCACATAACTAACTGCGCGACGTTTGGCGGCGATTGCAGCGTATCGCTCGCAGTTTTTATGCAGAGAAGGTCAGCTGATCGCAGTTATCTTACGATTGCGATCGCTGGCGAGATCGTTGGCCATCCACCGTGGTCACCACCCGTGGTGGCTAGTTCAGAATTTCGAAATCAATCCAGACTAATTGCCCGCTCGTCACCGACCCAAAGAAGCAGGTCAACGCCCGGTTGGCTCAATCGATAAACGCCTCTCGGAACCGCGCTGACCGAGGCGCCGAAGCGTGCACTCATCAAGGGGTAACATGAGCAAAGTTGCGACGAGGAGCGGCGGTCCATCAAGAGGTATCCGCGCGGGATTGCGCGGCCAAATGGCGCTGCTTGGGGTCTCCGGTGTCCTTGTTACCGGAGCAATCTGCGCCGCTGCTCTGAACTACGCAAGTATCGTTCAAAACGAATCGAGCGACGCCAACCGATTCAGAATTCGCGTCACATCATTGTCACAGGGATTTCTGCAGTCGCGTCAAATTGCAAGCGACTTCCTGCGCAAACCCAGTGAAGTGTCGATCAAGAGCCATGACGAGAACTATGAGCGGCAGCTCGCGGACCTGAGTAGCGTCGAAACGTTTACGGCAGCGTTGTCCGGCGATGAATCCGTTGAAGGAGGCGACCTCCCTGCGTACGGTCATCAATTTCTATGAAACTCGCTTTCATAACGTTGTCGCATGCCAACGCAACCTCGGCTTCAATGAAGATGACGGTTTCCAAGGCAAGCTGCGCAGGGCCGTTCACAGCGTCGAGCAACGGCTGGCTGAGCTGAACCAGCCACGGCTCACGACCTTAATGTTAATGATGCGCCGGCATGAGAAGGACGTCATTTTGCGCGGCGAAGACAAATACGGCGATAAACTGGTAGATCAAGAGGCGGAATTCGAAGCCGCGCTCGCACAGGCCGGCCTGCCAGCCGACGTGAAGTCTCAGATCCTCGAACTAATCCGCGCCTACAAGTCGAGTTTTGTCTCGTTCATGGTAACGCAGCAAGCGCTGACCGACCAAGTGGACGATCTCGCCCAGATCTACGATCGCGTTCGGCCGGCGCTCGAGAAGATCATGACTGCCGCCGAGGCGCGTTCTCAGGCGGCTGAAAATCGTGCGGAAGAAATTCGGCGGACGTTTATTTGGGTGATTGGACTTTCGACAATCCTCGTTGGGCTGATCGCATTACTCTTTGGTCACCGCATCGCCAAAACAGTCGCTTCGACGACAATGGCCATGCGCCAACTCGGCGAGGGGAAGTTCGACGTAGTGTTGCCGGGACTTGGCCGAAAAGATGAACTTGGCGCAATGGCCGAAGCGGTCGAAATGTTCAAGCTAAAGGCCCGCGAGCAGGCACAGGCCGGGCTCGAAGCGAAAGCACAACAGGATCGTACGGCTGCCGAGCAGCGTAGGGCCGATATTGCGAGGCTCGCCGCTGAATTCGAAAGTACTGTAGGCAAAGTCATAGACACCGTCTCGTTCGCGTCATCACAGCTTGAAGCCTCCGCTCGCAGCCTTACCCGCACGGCAGATCACAGCCAGCAACTCTCGGTCGAGGTCGCCTCCTCATCGGGGGAGGCCTCCGCCAACGTCCAACGCGTAGCAGTCGCGACAGGCGAAATGGCGGAAACGATCGACACGATCGGCCAACAGGTCGGGCAGGCTGCCGATATATCGCAAGAAGCGGTCCGTAAGGTGGAACTGAGTGACCAGCGAATTTCCGGTCTGGCAGTCGCGGCTGAACAGATAGGCAGCGTGGTTGAGTTGATCGCCGCGATCGCGCGGCAAACCAACTTGCTCGCCCTGAACGCTACCATTGAAGCCGCGCGAGCCGGAGAACTCGGCAAGGGTTTCGCGGTTGTCGCGCAGGAAGTGAAGTCTCTCGCCAGGCAAACTGCCCACGCAACCGTTGAGATCAGCGAGCACATTGGCGGGATACAGGCTGCGACGAGTGAATCGGTCGGAGCCATTATCGAAGTTGGCGCCATTATCAGCCGCATCTCGGAGATTTCCAGAACCGTCGTCGATTCCATCAGTGAACAGCAGACAAGGAGCAGAAGCATCGCACACAATGTGCAGGAAGTGGCGGCACGGACAGCGCTGGTTGCAGCGAGCGCTGGCGGAGTCACAAAAGGCGCAAAGCAAACTGGAGAGGCGTCAATCCAGGTGCTAACGGCTGCCGAATTGCTCTCGAAGGAAAGCTTTCGGCTCAGGCATGAGCTAGACAGCTTCCTGGCCGGCATCAAGCTGGCTCAGGTCGACAGATCAATGGATGAGGGGGCGGTCATCGCTGTGCGATGACAGGCTGCACAATACGAATGAGCAGCGGAACACCGCGGGCCGTTTACCGTCGCGCACACAGGACTGTCTAAGCTCAGGGAGAGGCGCGCAATGCCGGACCTACAGGTCGGGCTCCCCCGCAACGCAGCGGCTCAGGTATCGCAGTCCCAATAATCCTTCGCGTCTTCTTCGCCGCAAGACGGCGAGCGCCCCCGTGATCGCGCTGGAAAAATGCATTTACTCAAATTAAGAGCAGGAATAGTGCACTCGATTCAGTTAGGAATCTACGCACTGGCCAATCGGCGGCCATGGCAGCGAGTGCTGCTCTCATTCTGTGATGTAATCGAGGGCGTTGCATGCCCAATCACGACCTTGTCTCGGGAAGTCTCCTGGCACTGACTGCGGTTGGCATCGTGCTGCTTTGCTCGAGCCTGTTCGCCTTCGTCTTGATCTAAAGCCAACATACTGGCTGCCTTTCGCGCCGCGGGGCGGTAGGCCATTCAGCGGAATCTCAAGCGCGGCAGGCAGATCATCTGGAACTGCAACAGTTGTTCGATAGTCGCCTCGTGAGTCGGTTGCGATGAGGAGATACTATTTTGATATTCGGGACGGCTGCCAATTCATCCGTGATGATGTTGGTGTAGAACTGCCGGACATCGAGTCTGCGCGGCAGGAAGCGACCGCCGCGCTCTCGGAGTTGACCCGCGAATGGGGCGGCCGGGGCAGGCCGCAGCATCGCATGGCAGTTGAAGTTCGCGACGATCATGGCCCAATCCTGGAAGCAAGATGCAGCTTCGTGATCGAGCAGCACGAGGTGATAGCCCTCGCTTGAGAGCAAGATGCAATTTTGGACGTCGATTAGCAGCGAACGTGCGGATTTATAAGTGCGTTTCGTGCAACCAGAGCCATGGCAGAGTTCAGCTGATTGGTCGGCCGGAGGTCAAATGTCGCGAGCGGTTCTAATGTGATCGGACTTCCTCGTCGGAAGTCGGCCTAGGCCGTAACTTTTCACATGCATCAATCCAACTTAGAGTAGCAGTTCCATCCAGGGGGCGAATATGCGGGGTGCACCACTTCGTATCGAAAAGCAATGTCGGTCGTCGCGGCGCCGGTCCCGTTCCTCTAGCGCAGCCAAAGGGCGAACTCAGCGGCCTGCTTTCGGCGCCTTATTCGGATATTCGCCTTAACAGCATGGAGTTGGGGCGGACTGAAAGAGCGCTTGACGCGCGTTTTGACCGAACAGCGCCAACAGCAGCGCGCGCGCACCCGCGGCCTGATGCCTCGACGGAAGCTACTGTTAATTGGATCTCCGGGTTCAGGCAAGATGATGACGGCGTCCGCTCTTGCCGGCGAGTTAAAGCTGCCGCAACGGCCGCCGCGCCCGGAAAGAATCAAGCTCTCCACAGCAATTAGTATGATCCACCATCGGTTGCTTGGCTCTCTGACGCTATTATAACGAGTTGAATTGCTGCCTTCCCGGTGGTGATTCGCAGTGGTTTTCAAAAGCAAGCAATCAGGGAAGGCGCTCATTTGAACGACAGGATGGCTCTCAGTCTTTTAGCTGAAGTGATGGGCTGGCCGGAAGATGATCAGGCGATTGCAACTCGCGAGTATGCCTGGCTGCGAATGATGTCCGCGGTGAAGTACGATGGCTATTCGTACTTCCGGGCAGGTGTGCGCTTTCTCGAGAGTCTCGCTACGTGGCTCAAGCAGTTCGATCCAGCCGATCGGGCCGCGGCGTACGATCTTGTAAGGAAGCGCCTTGTCTATATTTCGCTGCCCGAGATGCAGTGCCTGGTCGAGACCTTCGTGCCTGAGGTCGTTACGCCCCACCTTCGGCGAACGGTTGCGCACCAGCTTGGAATCAAGCCCTATGAAGTATGGGCTGACAAAAGCGGTGCGGACGCCTTCACGCGGTGCCTGCGCAAGACGTTGTTCGTCGGAATGAGCGACGGGAGTCGCATCGACATGCTTCGCCGTGCGAACGCTGGTCGGATTTCGACAGAACAAGTCGTACCGATGATGAATGTCGATAAAGACAAGTGGCTGGACCTCAGCAAGAATCTCAGGCAGGCCCACGGAATGACGCCGACCGAAAAATTCGATTGCGTCTACCTGATTGACGACTTCACGGCCTCAGGCACCACGTTCATTCGCAAGAATGCCGAAGGCGAGTGGAAGGGAAAGCTGAAGAAGTTCAACGATCTGATCCGTGATGCGCGCGGCATTGTCGGCGACCCCTTCCCGATCGCGGAGAACTACGAGTTGCATATTCATCATTACATTTCGAGCGCCCAGGCCAAGACGGCGCTCGTGGAGCGGCTCGAGATCGCGAAAGCGGAATGGAGCGAATGGACCTGCTCCGAGTATAAGGTCACGGAGAGCCTTCTCCTGCCGGACACCCTTCCTCTGGCGCGGCCCGCCGACGGCGCGATGCTCGACCTCGGGGAGAAGTACTACGACCACGAAATATTCACGCGAGCGGAGAAGCATTGCCGCGAAGCGGGACAGAGCGACATGAAGCTGGGATACGCCGACTGTGCTCTGCCGGTTATTCTGGAGCACAACACTCCGAACAACAGTGTGCCGCTACTATGGGCTGAAACGGCGGGCAACGGCGGCGCGCATGCGATGCGACCTTTGTTCTACCGACGCGACAGGCACGGGTCTCTTCAATGACCAATCCCTTCCTCAGGCGCGCGACGGAATACATACGCGATGATTCCGCAATTCTTGCGATCATCAGCCCGGAGCCGTTGACGGCGTTTGTTGCCAAGCACAAGAAGCGCGCCCTTTTGTTCGATCATCCGGTTCGGGTGATTGGAACACCTGGAAGCGGCAAGACCATGATGGCGAGCTTGGTCGAGTTCAGGCTTATCGAGTCGATCTTGCGCGACCAGAGCAGCGAGAACAACCGATCACTGGCGTCCGTCTTGGCGAGCTGCGGCTTCACAGAAGATGAGCGCCCAAAAATCGCGGCTGTCAGAATTCCCATGGAGTCGGAATATAGGGACTTCTGGGAGCTCCCCTACGAACCGGCGATCAAGACAAAGCTCGTTCTGGCCCTGATCCAGGCCCGGACGATCCTCGCGCTGGTCCGCAACCTGACGGCCAATCGTAGGCGGCGCCTGAACGAGATCAAATTCATCCCACGCGAGGGGGCAGGGGCTCAGCTCGAACAGATTGGCGGAGCCAATGCGGAGGACGTCGTTGCACGTGCCCGCAATGTGGAGCGAGCTGTTTACTCGGTCGGTGCAAGTCTCCTTCCACCCTCTCTGGATAACATCCCCGAGGAGGCACGCGAGCCCTACCAGCCGTTTGAGGCAATTCAAGAAATCGAGATCGATTGGGGCGGAGGTTCGTGTCGCTTGCGACCCCTGACGATATTGGATGACGTCCACACCATGCATCCGGACCAGTTCGAGGCCCTCTTTCGCGCGCTCGCACGTCGCGAGATACGTTTCGCCCGCTGGATGATGATGCGAATGGACGCGCTGTCGCCGAATGCGGTCTTTCGATCCGCGGATGAGGATGCGCTGCCAGGCTTGAAGGTCGAGCGCGATTACCTCGACATTTTCATGCAGACCGACAGCGTTAGGCTCGATGAGCGTCGTCAGTTCCGCAAGATGGCCGCCGACATGGCCGATCGCTATCTCCGTCTCGTGCAGCCTCTCCGTGATCGCAACTACACTCGGTTCAAGGACCTGCTCGGTGAAGAGCCACCGCGACTTTCGGCGAGCCAGATTGCTGAGCTGGGCGCGCTGATAGATCGCGAACAGCGGAAGCTGCAGATAGGGCACGAGAGACGACGGAAAATTCAGCAGGCGGTCGAGCGCTACGTCAAGGGAGCGAAATCGCTAGATCTCGGCGAGGAAGTGCAGCTCGTAATGACGCGCGTGCTATTGCACAGATATGCGATCCGAACGTCAGGTCAGACCGGAAACCTCTTCGCGGACGATCCGGAGCCGCGGCAACCGCTAAAGGTCAAGAGTCCTATCGCTGATGCCGCTCGTCTTATGCTCAATGACTTGTTCAAGCGACCGTTTCATTTCGGGCTGGACGATCTCTGTGACGCGAGCAACGAGAATGCCGAGGTGTTTCTTCAGTTGGCCGGCGCGCTCGTCGAGCGGATGGAGACCAAGGCGATAAGAAATCAGGACCCCGCGCTTACGCCTGCGCAACAGCAAAGCGCGCTTCGTGAGAAATCGGGGCAGATGATCGATGCGTGGGCGTTTCCGTTTGCCCGCAAGGTGCGCGCTCTCATTGACCGGATCGCCGAAGATTGCCGTGCGGTATCGACTGAGCCGAATGCTCCGTTGGGAGCGGGTGCGAACGCGGTCGCGGTACTCGAAACGGAAATGAAGGATCTGCTCGCGAGCGAAAGCGAGCTGGCGCTCGTTCTGAAGTTCGCGATAGCCTACGGCGCGCTCGTTGCTATCCGCGATTATGGCCAAGGAGGCAAGAACTGGTGTCTCCTCGAGTTGTCGGGCCCGGTTTGCCTCGCCAACGGCTTGACGCTCAATCGTGGAGGGTTCTTGGAGCGTACCGTTTCAGATCTCGGTCCTGTCGAGGAAAAGGTCTAGCGGATCATGCGCCGACATTGGGAGAATTGCGTTACCCATTTTGACGATGGCGTAGATCAGTTCATCGACGACTTCTTTTCTGAACCGTCCCGATGCTGCGTGCTCGTGGCGGGCGCGGGGTTCGATCCGAGAGCTCAACGAATAGCGCGTAAGCTTTCCGCCACGATGGGGGAGCGCGTGCACGGTCTCTTTATCAGGGAGGACCGTGGAGATCCTGCGGTCGCACTTCAGAATCTCGCCGACGAAAACGAAGCGCAGTTGAGGAGTGTGATAGCCGACACGACTGTCGCCCACGTTCAGATCTTCTCGCCGGATGATCGCGCTCCGATCGGCGGTCACGGCGTGCGGACGGCGGTGGACGGCTACAAATGGCCTGACGGCATGACCGACATTGTGCTGGACATGAGTGCGCTGTCGACAGGGGTGGGATTTCCGCTCGCCAAACTGCTGCTCGAATACGCCGAGGCTAGGCCGAAGGTCAGCCTCCACTTGATGGTCGTCTCAAATCCGGAACTCGATGACCGGATCGTCGGCGAGCCATCGGCGCAGGTTCAGTTCGTTCGCGGATATTCCGGTCCTTCCGGGAGCTACGACGAACTCCCCGTCGCGCGCATCTGGCTACCGCAGCTCGGGAAGGGCCGGGTCGAAACGCTGCGGAGGATAAGGAACACCCTCGATAGCGTCTACAAGGTGTGCCCCGTCGTGCCATTCCCCGCGCGAAATCCCAGGCGGGCCGACGAGCTTCTGGCCGAATACCAGGCGCAGCTCCTGAACGAGTGGGAGGTAGATGCGCGCGATTTGATCTACGTGTCGGAACGAAATCCGCTCGATTGCTATCGGACGATCTCCACCCTCAAGAAGAGATACGATCGAACCGTGGAGGACGTCTTTTTCCCTCAGATCATTCTTTCTCCGTTCGGTAGCAAGGTGATCGCAGTCGGGGCGATGATGGCGGCCATAGAACATGATCTGTCGGTCCAGTACGTCGAGACACTTCGGTACGAGTACGACCCTGTCGACCAGAACGGGCCGCCTCCTTCACCAGATATGGCCGTTCATGTGTGGCTTCACGGACCCGTGTACGGGAGCTACGATGCAGGAACCCAAAAGGTTGCGAACTAGAGCGTACGCACGGGCGTGATCTTTCGGCAGCCTACCGTTGCAAGATGGGCGGCAATGTCACATCTCAAATGCAGAAGGCGGCGTTGTTGAACTTTGGCGCCTCGCTGCTGAATAGCCTCGACGCGAGACCATCGGCAATCTTATGACCGCAGTGTTTACAACGAAGTTGGCCGGCCTCTGGGATACCATCTCGGCGACGTGCGATGGCGAAATCGGCCATTTGGCCGAGGCGCTTGAGCGCGCGGCCGAATACCCCGTGGCCGCAGTCGGCAGCGGAGGCTCCGCTGTCGCTGCCGAGTTCTTGTCGTCTTGTCGGACTTCGCTCTTCCACTCGGCTACGGCGGTGACCACGCCGATGGCGTTCGCGCTCGACCCTGTGTTGCCGAAGTGGGGTGTCTGGCTGTTCACTGCGGGCGGCGAGAATGCGGATATCCGCGCAGCATTCCGGACTGCCGTCAAGGAACATGCCCGCCGGATCGATGTCGTCACCGCCCGCGGCAGAAGCCTTGTCGCTGATGCGGGAGCAGAGGATGTCAGGCTACACATCGTTCCCGTAACCGATCAAAAGGACGGTTTCCTGGCGACGCATTCGCTGGTGGCGACCATCACTTCGTTGCTCCTCACAAGCGATCACATCGCCGGGAATGACGTCGCTCAAAGGAGCGCTCAAGTGCGAGCAAGATCGGAGAACCTCTTGAGATCGTCGCACCGCGCTCGTCTTATCGAGACTGTCGCTGGCTCTTGGGACTCCGGGCGTGACACGCTGATCATACTGCACGATCCTGCCCTGACTGCCGCTGCGGTCATGATTGAAACGAGTTGTTGGGAAGCTGGGCTCTGCGGGGTGCAACGAACGGATTTCCGCAATTTCGCGCATGGTCGGCATGTCTGGCTTGATCGGTATGCGGATCGCACGGTTCTTCTTTCGCTGACCTGCGGTCGAAGCCAGCCGTTTTGGGATTCTATCCGGTCTTGTATTCCGCCCACGATACCGCGGATGCATTTTGGCTTCGGAGCGCCCGGCCGACATACCCTCTTTGATGCGGTACTGAGCTCGTTCGGCATCGTCGAAGGCTTGGGGGAGGCTACAGGCATCGATCCCGGGAAGCCGGGGGTCGCGGATTTCGGACGCGCCATCTACGACAGCCAGGACCTCCTTGCCGCGATCGAGAGCGAGGATGCTGCCACGCGCAGAAAACGTCGGTCGGAGCAAAAGGCTGATCAGCCGGATAGAGTGGACGCACTCTGGTGCACGCACCGCGACGAGTTCATCGAACGCCTTGGAGCCGCGGAGTTCGGTGCCGTCATCCTCGACTACGACGGGACGATGGTGGCGACGGATAAAAGGTCCAAACCACCCACTGATCCCGTGATCGAGTGTATCAAGAAGCTCTTGGACGGCGGCATAGCCGTCGCGCTGGCGACTGGCCGAGGGGGATCGGTCGGCGAGGATTTGCGCAAGTGCCTTTCGGCGGAGCACTGCGAGCGCGTGCTCGTTGGCTATTACAACGGCGCACACATCGTTCCGCTCTCCGTCGATATCCGAGAGACTCCGCCGAAAGCCGATGCCGCGATTGTTGAGGTTTTCGAATGCATCAAAGCGGAGGCTGGCATGTTCCGTGACGGATGGCTGCCGAAGCTGCATCCGCTACAGATCACGATCGGTATCGAGAAACTGGCCTCGTCCGCCGACGGTCTTCGAAAGCTGCGCCAGATCGTGAGCGCTCGCCCGGCATTGAAATTGGTTCGCTCGGGGCATTCGATCGACATCTGTCCCGCCTGGGCGGCCAAGACGCGCGTCCTGGAGACAGTTCGAGCAGGGATGAGCGACGGCGGCCTTCAAATGCTGGCTATCGGCGATAGCGGTGACCGCCATGGCAATGACTTCGACCTGCTGAGCGGGGACTTCGGCCTGAGTGTGGACCGGGTTTGCGATCGCGAGATTTCCTGTTGGAATCTCTTGCCCGGCAACGTCTCGGGTCCTGATGGTCTGTTAAGGATATTGATCGGCATGCGCCTGACGGGTGAGGGCCGCGCGCAATTGGATGTATCCGTGTTGCGAGGGTCTTGATATTATGTTCACGTTATGGTCCATTTGACGCACTTGGAATTTTCAAAGGAATCGGCGCGCCCTGCCGTCGCCGGCACCGGTCTGACTGCGGTCGATCGGGTCTACGCGAACGATTATTCGGCGCCGACGGAGGCTTTGGGCGGCTCGTGTGGGAACGTGCTGCTGTCGCTCGCCATGCTGGGCCATCCCGTTTTTCCGGTGGTCAACCTCGGCGATGACGACCATGGCCGCTTCCTTTTCAATGAGTTTGAGAGGGGCGGATGCGAGACCCGCTATATCTCAAGGGCCCACACAGGAAGCTCTCCTGTCATCGTCGAAATCGTCGACACAACCAGTGCGACACACCATTTTACGACGACGTGCCCTCAGACATTCGTCCGCTTTCCAAAATGGCGCTCGATCGACCGCGAGCACGTCTGCCAGGCCGCCGAGACGTTGAAGTCGGTATCGGTTTTCTACGCCGACAGAGTTTCAGAATCGATCATTCTCGCGATGGAAGAAGCGAAGCGAGCGGGCGCTTTGATCTTTTTTGAGCCGGCATCGGCCGACGATGAGCTGTTCGTTCGAGCTGTGCGATACGCGACCGTGATCAAGCTTTCCGACGAAACAGTTGGGAATAGCGTTGCAGACGAAGATCTCGATCCCAGAACGATAGTCATCCGGACTCATGGAGCGCGGGGCCTGACCGTTTCTAACGGGAGCGTCAGGCGTTATTTCCCGTCAAGTTTTGCTCCGCGAGTAGTCGACACGTGCGGATCGGGCGACATGGTGACGACCGGCCTGCTCGATCTCGTTCTGAAGCGCTGGTATCGAGATGGAAGTTGGAAGGTCGAAGATATCTTCGATGGTGTCGAGGTGGGCCAGCGCCTGGCGGCATTGAACTGCGGGTTTACTGGCGCTCGCGGTCTTTTCCTGGCTGCAGGGGCAAGCCACGTCAGGGATATGCTCGATAGGGGCGTCGACGAGGGGGCCGCCTCGCATTTGGTTGCGCTTGGAGGCTCCGGCCGCTGAGTTTCTATTCAGCAGCCTGCATCGTGACTTTGCGCCGCTTCTTGCTGTTGCTCTGAGCGAGATGCTCGCGAACCTCCATCAACAGAACTCCGAGCATATTCTTGCCGCCCTTGCCGGGCACTTCTCCCCACAGCCTGTTAACGGCGTTGTCGACGGTTGCGGTCTCGATCAACACCGCATCCTTGGTGCCGAGAAGAATCGTCGCCAGATCGGCATGCTGGGTGAACTTCGCCATCAGTACGTCTCTCATGCGATCGAACTTGATTCTCGACCAGTCGGGGGCGATGTCCCACTGGTAGAGACCGTGCGCCGCCATCGCGAGGAGCGCGGGTGAGGGAGCGGCCATGAGCCATTCCCGGACCTCGTCCTTGCGCGCCTTTCCGGCCTGGTAGGCGTGCTCGGAGGTCGGATAGTCGCGCCCCTCGAAGGTGATCTGTCGCCTGTAGAGGTTGCTGAACACCCCGTACGGCTTCTCGCTTGCACGATAAAAACGGATTTCCTTCATCACCGACCTCTTGTGAAGACTGAATTTCTGCATTATTGCATAAATGTGGCTCGCAGGAAAGATGAAATTCGACTTTCTGTTGGACGGCCCGTTAGCCCTGAAGAGGGGGCGGTCGAGGCGGTCGCTTGGGTCGAAAGGCTCAAAAATGAGCGAAAATTGCGCGATACAAAGCTGGCGGAGTTGATTGACGTAGATCAGTCGAGCGTCCATCGCGCGCTGAATCGAAAGCCGCCGCGGCTTACGCCGACTCTGCAAAAATTATGCAATTATGCAAAAAAGCGCCTTGCCGTCGACGGCTCGCGACAGGCCGACAATGGAAAGGAGCAGTTGGCCAAAGCGGTTGCCGGAGTTTGGGACGGGTCGCCCGAGGGGTTGAACAAGTTGCTCACGCTATTGCGTGATCTGGGGGAGCTTGTCTCCCGCGACTGAAACAAGAAAACGCAGCGTTCACTCGGCGCGTCTTCTCAGGCGTGGCGCGATCGTCTCGCGTGCGGGGTACTTCGGAGCTGTCGTCTCGTCTGAGGACTTTAGACATGGACCTGCATGGACTAATCCGAATTGCACCGCCAGAAGCAAAAAAGAAGCAAGTACTGACGCGATATGGAGTTCTGGATGGAGCGCGACCTTGAGTCGGAACGTATCGGTTCTCATTGGGGAGAGCCAATTTCAGCTCCTCTGCGCGCAGGCTGATTTGGTATGCAACAAAAGCATTGTCGACGTGATGGGGTGGGATTTCATCGTAGAATTTCCGCCAGATCGTTCCGGTAATGGAACTGCGCTGGACCGGCGACAGGCCAGGGCAGTTCGTGTGCAGTTGAAGTCGACCGCGGGACGAAAGAGCAGTCGAGTTCGCTTGAGCCTGTCCGCGGTAGATCGGCTCGCGAAGGATGCGCATCCCTCCGTCATCGTCGTCTTCCGGATAAGCCAGGAAGGCAAGCTACAGTCCGGCTATCTGGTGCATCTTATTGGCGATGAGCTCGCCAGGGTGTTGAAGAGACTTCGTCTGGCCGAGGCTAATGAATCGTATGACATCAACAACGCGAACATCGGCTACGATTACGAGAAGGTCGCACGGCGCTTCGACCCAACCCCCGACGGGCTGCGCGAGGCCCTCTCGTATGTCTGCCAAGATGATGTCAACACCTACACGGTCGAATAGCAGAGACAGCTCGCGGAGCTTGGCTATGAGTGGGGGCGATTTGAAGCCGAAGCTATCGCGCTTATAGATGGCCCCAGCACTTGAACAAGGTGCTGCTCGGATTGGCGCCGATCAAGCCGACGCAATTTCGTGTGTTCGATTCTCGATTTGGCATCCGATTGCCATATCAGGGGACGTTGTTCGACGACATCGAGGAATTTGTATTTACACCCCCAACCCTTGGGCCTTGCGTGATATCGATCAGAGGGGCCGCATTCGGGCGGGCAGCGCGGTTTGATGCCACGATGTTCATTGGTCCGCCCATCGATGATGTCGATGGTCCGGAGCTCCTGATACGGCACGAGGACTTTATCATTCGGATGACCCGCAGCAGCGCCAAGTTCGAATCCGAACGCGGGCTGGACGGCGTTGTGCGCTCCCTTAATCAGCACGCGGAGTTCGCGCGGGCCCTCGCGCTCATTGCAAGTGGGCAGGCGGAGCTCACGATATCGGGAAACTCTCGCATTCCAGCCGTCTCACTGCCGCTCGGCGAGGTGCTCAGCGGTCCCTACATTGACCAATTGCCGATTATCTCCGAATTCTTGGACGGCTGGCAGGCGCTCTTGTCGAAGGCTGGTGCCGATTCGGCGAACCTGTTCAACTTTGATGAGCTCTGGACAGCGGATGAAGCGCGTTATGCAGTCGAGATGCTCCTCAGTCCGACCCCCTCGATGCGGCTCGAATTCAAGTGTTTCGAAGGCGACGATCGACCGGACCCGCTTGAAGTGCTCCTTTTCCGCACTTGCTCATTCGGTGGGACCAGTTTGACCTACTGTGCGAAGGTAACTTTCGAGTCCACGGATGATCCCGTGTGGCGATACCGTTCGGCGCGCTTCGAGGCGCTCGACGTTCGCCCGGAGGTTCAAGATCTTGACGAGTATGGCTTCGACCAGGGGGAGGCCAGAGGCATACCCTTGCTCTTGAACCAGCGGAGCTTGAAGTTGGACCGTGAGACGCAGATCAGCTGAGATGCACCGCGCTCGCGCATCGCGCACCATCAAGAGGGATCTCCGGAGATGTTCAAGACGCTTCTCGCTCCCGTTCGATTCTAACCTTACGGGATCGCTCGTCCAGCGAGGTGCCTCGTCTGCGAATCTGTCCACTGCTTTGGCCGGCCGCCCCGCGCCCCAGCAACAAGCTCCTCAGCCGGCGTCCGGACCAAGCACGCCCCCGCCCAAGAGCAGATCCTAACCCTGTCCAGCCTGCTTCCCTACCTTCAGGTAGCCGGCACCGGCGCAGCGGCTCTCGGGCTGTTCGTCAGCGCTTATCAGGCCTGGAGGGGCCGGAAGGCCGTCACACTGCAGCATCTCCAGGATTTCTCGAAGGCCATGAACGAGAGAGAGGCGGCCTTGGCGGCGGCGATCGGAGACGACGCCAAGCAACGCCACGCCCTCGTTGAATTCATGAACTTCCTTGAAATCTACTCCGCCGGCATCAACGCTGGGCTGTTCGTGGGCGTGGCCCATGAAATCGTTCGAGATAAGATTGTGGACTCGATCGTTCAATTAACGAACGCCCCAGCTTGGCACGCCGAAATCGAGGGTTCTATTCGAAGCCCGGTGACGTACAAGCACCTCAGGCGCTTTATGCGGGATTACAGGCCCTTGATCGACGACCGGTCCGCCGCAGCGCCAATAGCCAATTAGAAGCCCTCCTGCGCCTGCGAAATGGTCGATGCTCAAGGTCGAAGCCCCCAGGCCGCAAAACCGAGCGCAGCCAGCGCGATGATGAGGAAGACCGAGATGGCGAAGGGCCCTTCGGCCTCGCCCTCGATAACCCGGAAGATCCTTACCGCTAGGCAGTCTCGTTTGGTTGGCATGGCGGGTCTCCGGGGGCCAGCAGCAGCGCGTGGCGATAGCGCGCGCTCTAGCGATGAGACCAGCTGTTATGCTTTTTGACGAGGCGACGTCAGCTCTCGATCCCGAGCTCGTTGGTGAGGTGCTCCGCGTCATGCGCGAACTTGCCACAGAAGGCATGACAATGGTGGTGGTTACGCGCGAAATGAGCTTCGCTCGTGAAGTTACCGATCGCGTTATCTTCATGGACGATGGCACAATCGTGGAGCAAGGCGTGCCGCACGAGATTATGGCGAACCCTCAAACAGAGAGGTTTCCGTCGTTTCTGGGGACCGACCGAGCTGATCGCGGAGCTCGAACTGCCAAGGGTCTAAGGCTAAAAACGGAGCGGCCTGAGCCGGTGTCCCATTCGACCATCATTTCCTGCGCGCTGATCGGTAGGAGATACCGTCGCGAGGAGCCCCGCGGTTACCGTCACGCCAAAGCCCCCAAATTGCCGATCGAGACATTGATGCCGCTTCCGGCTGACGCGAGAAAGATGTTGCTTCGCAACTGACTTGGCTGGCCGTGAAGAAGATTCGAGACGGGAGGTTCATCGAAGCGTGTCCCTTCCTTCGCAAAGTTGTGGATCTGCGGACGTGGCGTCGTGCTCCTGATCGACGGCAAGGAGCCTTTGTCATGGGAATGCCGCGAGCTTCTCGCCAAACCTTGGCCATAAGTTCAGTGCGAGGAGCCGGCGTCTTCGCCGCCAAGCTGCGCGACGAGCCAATTTGCAAAAGCCCGCACTGCCGATCTTTGCCGGCTGGCGCGCGGGTAGATCAAACGGTGACCGACGTAGCGGATATCGTTGGCACGTCCAGCCAACGGAGCGACCAATCGCCCGCTGGCTAGTTCGCGTTCGGCCAGCAGCGTGGATTCCAGGGCTACGCCCAACCCCTCCGCAGCTGTCGCAATCGCCAGAAAGCTGCGATCGAACCTCATGCCGTGAAGCGCGGGAGCTTCCAATCCGTTGGCGGTGAACCATTGGTGCCACTGCACCTGCTTCACATCGGAGCGGATCAGCGTCTGATCGAGGAGATCGGCAGGCTTCCTGATCGATTTTGCGAGCGCTGGGGAGCAGAGCGGGGTAACCGTCTCCTCCGGCAGCGGGACGACCTCGACGCCCTCCGCGCGCGGCGGACCGTAGACGATGTCGATATCGAAATCATCGTTGCTGAAGCGTGCGTAGTCCGTGCTGGCAGCCAGTCGAACTTCGAGCTTCGGGTAGGCAGCGAGAAACTGTGCGAGCCGTGGTGCCAGCCATTGCGCGGCAAAGCTGGGCGCGGAGTGAACGCGCACCAATTGCGGACCGCGTGCGGCGACTTCCTCGAGGCCGCGGCGGAGCTGATCGAACGCGGCTCCGGTGTGACGCATCAGATTTTCGCCGGCCGGCGTGAGCCGCACGGAGCGCGCGCTGCGCTCGAACAGAACCGTGCGAAGCGTGGCCTCCAGCTTGCGGATGGCATGACTGACGGCACTGGGCGTCAGGTGAAGCTCATTCGCCGCATCGCGAAACGATCCGGTGCGGGCCGCTGCTTCAAAGGCACGAATTGCAGATATCGGGACATTCGACAGCATTTCACAAGTGAACCAGATTCATCGAGCCATGACAACTGTGCGCTTGTCCATTGGCCTTCCGCGGGTCATTCCTAGCCTTGCCAAGGAAGAACAATATGCAGGAGGAACTGATGCTGCTCAGCGGTAAGACGGCCATCATTTCGGGCGCGGCCTCGCCGCGCGGGATCGGTCTTGCCACCGCCCGGCGGTTCGCTGCCGAGGGCGCTCGGGTCGCCATTCTGGATATCGACGCCGACGCTGCGGCAGATGCCGCGGCATCCCTTGAAAAATCCCACATCGGAATTCAGTGCGACGTCGCCGACAAATCATCCTGCGAGCAGGCGGTGGCCCGAGTGGTCGAATCCTTCGGCGGCATCGATATCCTGATCAACAATGCCGGCATCACCCAGCCGGTCAAGTTCCTACAGATCTCGGCGGCCGATTGGGATCGCATCCAGGACGTCAACTTGAAGGGCGTTCTGTTCCTCTCCCAGGCTGTGATCCCCTATATGCGCGCAGGGAAGTCTGGATCGATTGCATGTATGTCGTCCGTCTCGGCCCAGCGCGGCGGCGGAATCTTTGGCGGCCCGCATTATTCGGCGGCGAAAGCCGGCGTGCTTGGTCTCGCCAAGGCAATGGCCCGTGAGTTCGGTCCAGACGGAATCCGCGTCAATTGCGTCACGCCCGGCCTGATCGGCACCGATATCACCGCAGGCAAGCTGACCGACGAGATGAGGGCGAAGATACTGGAAGGCATTCCGCTCAATCGTCTCGGCACGGCTGAAGACGTCGCCGGGATCTACACCTTCCTGGCCTCGGATCTCTCGGCCTATGTCACCGGCGCCGTGATCGACGTCAACGGCGGCATGCTGATCCACTGAGCCAGCGAGACGAGGTCCCGATCGATGGAAACGCCGACCAACACGTTCACTAACACGCCCAAGCTGGCGGACCGGGCCTACAACATTCGCCGCAATGCGCTGCGCATGGGCGAAGTCCAGGGCCAAGGCTACATCGCACAGGCGCTGGACATCTCTGATGTCCTGGCCGTGGCCTACTTTCACGCCATGCGTTACAGGCCGGAAGATCCGTCCTGGGAAGAACGCGATCGCTTCCTGCTCTCAAACGGGCACTACGCCATCGCGCTCTACGCGGCTTTGATCGAGGCGGGGATCGTCCCCGAGGAGGAACTCGAAACCTATGGCAGCGACGAGAGCCGCCTGCCGATGTCGGGCATGGCCTACTACACACCCGGCATGGAAATGTCGGGCGGCTCGCTCGGGCTTGGGCTCAGCATCGCGGTCGGCATGGGCCTTGGGCTCAAGCGCAAGAAGTCCGAGGCGCGAGTTTACACGTTGTTCTCCGATGGCGAGCTTGACGAAGGCTCCGTCTGGGAGGCGATCCAGTCGGCGGGCCATTACAAGCTGGACAATCTCATCGGCATCGTCGACGTCAATAATCAGCAGGCGGACGGTCCTTCGACGCAGGTTATGGCGTTCGAGCCGCTGGTCGAGAAGCTTCAGGCCTTCGGCTGGTTCGTGCAGCGCATCGACGGAAACGAACTCGATGCCGTGCTTGCCGCGTTTGACGCCGCCAAGTCTCATCCGGAGCCCAAGCCGCGGATGATCGTCGCCGACACGCTGATGGGGAAGGGCGTTCCTTTCCTGGAGCAGCGCGAGAAAAGCCATTTCATCCGCGTCGAGCAGCACGAATGGCAGCTCGCGCTGGCCGCGCTGGAAGTCGGGAGGCAAGCATGAAGACCGTCAGATCAGCACCACAGCCCGGCAAGCCGCGCCTGATCACCTCAGCCATGATCGCCTCGATCGCGGCCGAAGGACAGAAGACAAAGCCGGCGCCCTTTGGTCATGCGCTCGTGAAGCTTGCACGCAGCCGTCCCGATGTGGTCGGCATGACGGCCGATCTCGGCAAATACACCGACCTGCATATCTTCGCGAAAGAATTTCCGGACCGCTATTATCAGATGGGCATGGCGGAGCAGCTTCTGTTCGGCGCCGCTTCGGGGCTGGCCGCTGAAGGTTTCATGCCGTTCGCGACCACTTACGCAGTGTTCGCCTCGCGGCGGGCTTACGATTTCATCCACCAGACGATCGCGGAGGAAGACCGCAACGTGAAGATCGTCTGCGCATTGCCGGGCCTGACCTCGGGCTATGGTCCGAGCCATCAGGCCGCAGAGGATCTGGCGCTATTTCGTGCGATGCCTAACATGACGGTGATCGATCCCTGCGATGCCCACGAGATCGAGCAGCTGGTGCCTGCCATCGCAGCTCATCAGGGGCCAGTTTACACTCGCCTATTGCGGGGCCAGGTGCCGGTGGTCCTAGACGAATATGACTACAAGTTCGAGCTCGGCAAGGCGAAGCTGATCCGCGATGGAAAAGACGTCCTGGTCATCTCATCCGGCATCATGACCATGCGTGCGCTCGAGGCGGTGCAAACCTTGAAGGACGACAGCGTCGATGTTGCGGTGCTGCACGTTCCGACCATCAAGCCGCTGGACACTGAGACGATCTTGCGTGAAGCCCGCAAGCCGGGCCGCCTTGTCGTTGTTGCCGAAAACCACACGACCATTGGCGGCCTTGGCGAGGCCATTGCCGCGCTTCTGATGCGTTCAGGCGTTCATCCGCCATTCCGCCAGATTGCATTGCCGGACGAGTTTCTTGCTGCCGGCGCACTTCCGACCCTGCACGACCGCTACGGAATCTCAACCGCAGAGGTCGCAAGGCAGATCAAGCAGTGGCTCTAGCGCGCCTGCGCTAAGCTCCAATCGAGCCAAGTCCTAGTGAAAAGCAACGCCCGTCGCATGTTGCGGCGAGCGATGGATCTTGCCCAAATGCAGGTGGTCGAGAGCCGATGAACGGAGAGCCCTGAAAGCTGCAGGCCAGCGCAGGCTGATGGAGTCGACACCAAGGTCAATGCAGGATCAGGAGGAAACATGACCATCTTGAAGCCCGGAAGCATCAGTCGCCGTTGTTATTGATGGCGGCCACGGCCGTACCTCTCTGCGGGATTCTGACCCGCCCGGCATCTGCCGCCGAGTTCGTCTACAAGTTCGCGACGGGGCAGGATCCGACGCATCCGGTGAATATCCGGGCGCAGGAGGCGATCGACCGCATCCGAGAAGCGACCAGCGGCCGGCTCGAGATCAGGCTGTTTCCCGCCAACCAGCTCGGCTCCGACACCGAGCTCATGACCCAGGTTCGCAGCGGCGGCGTCGAGTTCTTCAACCAATCGTCCTCGATCCTTGCCACTCTGGTGCCAAGCGCCGGCATCGTGAACACCGGCTTCGCGTTCGCGGACTACGATAGCGTATGGAAGGCGATGGACGGCGACCTCGGCGCCTACATCCGGGCGCAGATCGCCAAGACGCCGATCATGGCGGTGTCGAAGGCGTGGGACAACGGCTTTCGCCAGGTGACTTCATCCGGCCGCGAGGTCCGGACGCCGGATGACGTGAAGTATTTCCAGATCCGCGTTCCGCCCGCGCCGCTGCTCACCTCGCTGTTCAAGGCGCTCGGCGCCGGTCCGACGCCGATCAACTTCAACGAGGTCTATTCGGCGTTGCAGACCAAGGTCGTCGACGGCCAGGAGAACCCGTTGCCGATCATCGCGACCGCGCGTCTCTACGAAGTGCAGAGCACGTGCAGCCTGACAGGGCATGTCTGGGACGGTTACTGGATCCTGGGTAACAAGCGCGCCTTCGAGCGCCTGCCGAAGGACATGCATGAGATCGTGACGCGCGAGCTCGACCGCTCCGCGCTCGACCAGCGGGCCGACATCGCGAAACTCAGCCAGTCGTTGCGCACTGATCTGTCGGCCAAAGGCCTCAAGTTCATCGAGGTCGATCGTGCCGCCTTCCGTCAGGCGCTGTCCAAGACCAGCTTCTACTCCGACTGGAAGGGCAAGTTTGGCGAGGAAGCGTGGTCCCAGCTCGAAAAAGCCGCGGGTCAGCTGTCATGACCAGCATGAGCCATACGCCGCATATCGATGCCGGTACGGCGGCCGGCATACCTCAAGCGAATTCGCGTCGATGGGCGGTGAAGGCAAATATGGTACTTGGCCACGCCGTCGCGGTCCCGGCGGCGTTGCTGGTGCTGGCGGAGATCGCCGTGCTGTCCGCAGGCATCGTGAGTCGATATGTGTTCCGCTCACCGATCGTCTGGTCCGACGAACTCGCCGGCATTCTCTTTCTCTGGCTCGCCATGTTCGGGTCCGTAATCGCGTTCCAGCGCGGTGAGCACATGCGGATGACCGCCATCGTCGGCGTCCTCAGTTCGGAAGTTCGTGCGTTCCTGGATGTCGTCGCGGCTGCGGCATCTCTGGTATTCCTCGCCCTCGTTGTTTGGCCCGCCTATGAGTTCGCTGCCGATGAGGCTTTGGTGACGACGCCGGCGCTCGAGATCGTCAACAGCTGGCGTGCGGCGGCGTTGCCGATCGGAATCGGACTGATGCTGGTCGCAGCCGTCCTTCGGTTGATCCGCATCGCGAGCCTGCGCAGCTTACTAGGCTCCCTGACGATCGTTGTAGGTATCATCGCGGCGTTCGTTCTGCTGGCGCCGGTCCTGAAGCCGCTCGGCAATCTGAATCTTCTGATCTTCTTTGTTTTCATCGTCGGTGCGATGGTCTTTGCGGCCGTGCCGATCGCATTCGCATTCGGCCTCGCCACCGTCGGCTATCTCGCCCTGACCACCAGCACGCCCGACGTGGTGATGATCGGACGGATGGACGAGGGCATGAGCCACTTGATACTGCTTGCGGTGCCTCTCTTCGTCTTTCTCGGCCTTCTGATCGAGATGACGGGCATGGCGCGCGCCATGGTCAGCTTCCTGGCGAGCCTCTTAGGCCACGTGCGCGGCGGATTGCACTACGTGCTGGTCGGGGCGATGTATCTGGTCTCTGGCATTTCCGGCTCCAAGGCGGCGGACATGGCTGCGGTAGCTCCGGTGTTGTTTCCCGAGATGCGGCAGCGGGGAGCCAAGCCAGGCGATCTGGTTGCGCTTCTCGCGGCAACCGGCGCGCAGACCGAGACGATCCCGCCGTCACTGGTTCTAATCACGATCGGTTCGGTCACCGGTGTTTCGATCTCGGCCCTGTTCACCGGCGGCTTGCTTCCGGGCGTGGTGCTTGCCGTCATGCTCGCGGCAGTGGTGTGGTGGCGATACCGCCGCGAGGACCTGTCTCACGTCAAGCGGGCGAGCCGAGGGGAGATCGGCCGTGCTTTTGTGATCGCGATCCCCGCCATCGCGCTGCCCTTCGTCATCCCGACCGCCGTCGTCGAGGGCGTGGCCACGGCAACGGAGGTCTCGACCATCGGCATCCTCTACTCGGCCTGTGCGGGTCTCTTCATCTACCGCCAGTTCGACTGGCGCCGCATCTATCCGATGCTGGTCGAGACGGCCTCGCTGTCCGGGGCGATCCTGCTCATCATCGGGGCGGCGACAGGGATGGCCTGGGCGCTGACCCAGTCAGGATTTTCCGCCTCTCTCGCAAAGTTCATGACCAGCCTTCCCGGCGGCGTTTCTGTCTTCCTGGCAGTGACGATCGTGACCTTCGTCATCCTGGGCAGCGTGCTGGAAGGGATTCCCGCTATCGTCCTGTTCGGGCCGCTGCTATTCCCCATCGCGCGGCAAGTCGGGGTGCACGACGTCCATTACGCAATGGTGGTCGTTCTCGCCATGGGCATCGGCCTGTTCGCGCCGCCGTTCGGGATCGGCTACTATGCCGCCTGCGCCATCAGCCGCATCAACCCGGACCAGGGCATGAAGCCGATCGTGGGCTACATGATCGCGCTCCTGATCGGCACACTCATCGTCGCCGCGGTGCCCTGGCTCTCCATCGGCTTCCTTTGACGCCTAGGAGAGGGACCTCGCGGGACAATACCGCGAGGCACCTCGTCAGGCGAATTTCGGGAGATGCAGCGGCAGACCTTCGCAGGGCATATCGATCTCCTCGACCTGCCCCTTGCCGACTTCGGTGACGCGCAGCTTCTTGCCTTCGAGCGCAAAGGCGCAATTGGTCGGCTGGGGTCCATCTAGGATCAGGCGATCTGCGACCTCACCCCGCTGGTCCAGCACCGTGACGTTCTTCTGGTTGTAGACCGCGCAATAAAGCCGACCGTCCGTGCCGAAGGCCATTCCGTCCGGCCCTTTGAAATCCGGATTTGAATCAGGTTGAAGGACGTTGCCGAAGAGGACTCGTTTCGGCGCGGCTTCGCCGAGCACATCGTATCGGTAGATCTCGCCCGTAAAAGACGCATTGGCATAGAGGTGATTGTCGGGACCGAAGGCGATTCCGTTGGTGAAGCGGATCTTGCGATCGAGTACACGGAGCACCTTCATGGCTGCCGGATCGATCTCATACACACGGCCGTCCCAATCGAGATCCATGTAGGCATCCACGAAGGCCTGGCCGTTGATGAAATCCTCGGCGGCCATGCCGGAGTCGGTCATGTAGAGCAGTCCGTTCGGACCGAAGCAGAGGTCGTTCGGAAACAGAAAGCGGTCCGCGCCTTCGCCCTGCATGCGCCGAATCTCATTTCCGCGTTCGTCGAGCCAGATCAGCGCCCGGAGCCCGGCTTCCGCGATCCAAATCCTGCCGTGGCCATCGGTTGTCAGTCCGTTCGGCCGGCCGCCGGTCGTCTGGATCACGCGGCGGTTGCCGCGAGGATCGAGCCGCGTGACACAGAGGGTCGACGCCGACATCTCCGTGACATACATCGAGCCGTCCGGCAGGCACACCGGGCCCTCGGGCGCTCCGATTCCCGTTGCAAAGAGTCTCGACGACATTTTCTCCTCCTGTTTCCCGGATTGCTGCCCACTCGCTATGCGATGACCAGGCCATTGGCCGGATCGATCAGCACCACGCGATTGAGGTCCATGGCGAGGTCGATGCGCTCCATGGCTGCTGACGTCATGAGCCTGCAGCTCGGCAACCGCATCCACTCCGCCGATCTTGATGGTGGTGAAGGTGCGGGTCCCCGTTGGCTGAATGAGATCGGCGACGGTCGGGTAAGGGACCACTCCGTCGCGGAGAGGTCCGCCGCCGGCACGGCTGAAATGCTGCGGACGAATGCCGACGAGAACCTGTTGGCCATCCGCGCTGCTCAGTGACTTGGCCTTTGCGCTCGGCAGCGGCAACGCACCGCCGGACTGAAACACGACAGCCGCACTGGGGCCGTTCGTCTTGAGGGTCGCTGGGATGAGGTTGATCGACGGGGAGCCGAGGAAGCCAGCCACAAATCCCGTACGGGGCTGCTCGAACAGCTCGAGCGGAGCTCCCTGCTGCTCGATCTTTCCGTCGCGCAGCAGCACGATACGGTCGGCGAGCGTCATCGCCTCGACCTGATCATGGGTGACGTAGATCATGGTCGTCGTGATCTCGTGATGCAGGCGCTTGATCTCCGTGCGCATCTCGTCACGCAACTGAGCGTCGAGATTCGAGAGCGGCTCGTCGAACAGGAACAGGTCGGCCTTGCGGACGATGGCGCGGCCGATGGCGACGCGCTGACGCTGTCCTCCGGACAGCTGCCTCGGATAGCGCTGCAGGAAATTGCCGATGCCGAGCATCTCGGCGGCTTCACTGACCCGCTTCCTGATCTCGATCTCGGGAGTTTTGCGGGCGCGCAGACCGAAGGCGATGTTCTCGCTGACGCTCAGATAGGGGTAGAGCGCATAGTTCTGAAACACCATCGCGATATTGCGCTCGCGCGGGCGCAGATCGTTGACCACCGCGCCCCCGATGGTGATCGTTCCCCCATCCGGATCCTCGAGACCGGCGATGGTCCGCAATAGAGTGCTCTTGCCGCAGCCGGACGGCCCCACGAGAACCGCGAATTCGCCATCGGCGATGGTGAGATCAACTCCCCGGACCGCATGCACGTTGCCGTAATATTTGTGTACTCCAGACAGCTTGACGTCAGCCACTCCGCTCTCCCTAACCCTTGACTGCGCCCAGCGAGATGCCGCGCACGAGATAGCGCTGCATCACCGAGACCGCGACGAAGATCGGCAACGTCCCCAGGACCGACATCGCCGCGATCTTTGCCCAGAAATTCGATTGGCCGCCGAAATAGTGCGTCAGCATGACCGGAAAGGTGATGACCTCGGTGCGCGTGAGCACGAGTGCGAACAGAAAGTCGTTCCAGGCGAAGACGAAGGTGAAGACCGACGTCGCCATGAGGCCGGGGCGAACCATCGGGAAAACGACCTTCCAGATTACCTCCCATCGATTGAGTCCATCGACCAGCGCGCTCTCCTCGAGCTCCAGCGGAACGTCGACGATGTAGCCGCGCATCATCCAGATCACATAGGGGAGATTGAATGCGGTGTAGAGGAGGATCAGCCCGAAATAACCGTCGACGAGGCCAAAATACACGTAGATCAGGAAGATCGGGAAGACGACCGCGATCGGCGGGATCATGCGCTGGGAGATAATCCACATCGCGAGGTTCTCGCCGCCGGTGCCGAACCGGGCGAGGCTGTAGGCGCAGAGCGTCTCGAGAACGATTGCGATGCCGGAGCTGACGCCGGCGACAATCAGGCTGTTCAGGATCGCCAGGACGTCGCCATCTCTAAACAGGACGTAATAGTTCGAGAACTGGATCTGCCCGGGAATCCACAAGGGCGGAACATGATAGATCTCGTCCGGTGTCTTGAACGAAATCATGAACAGCCAGTAGACCGGAAACAGGAACAGCAGGGTCACGATGCCGGCGCCGAGATAGCGGACAGCGAGAATGCGGGCTTTTCTGGCCGGAAGCCTGCCGATCCTCATCGCGCAAGCTCCATGCGCTTGAGGACCAGGGTCGTGATCAGCGTCAGTAGCGCAATCACCAAGAAGGAGATCGCGGCTGTGTAACTGGTCTCGAATTGCGAGAAACCCTGCACATAGGTGTAGAGCGAGATGGTCTCGGTCATCGAGCCCGGCCCGCCTTCGGTTAGGGCCCAAATGATGTCGAACATGCGAACGAGATCGAGGCCGCGGATAAGGCAGGCCACGGCGATCACGGGCGCGATCGCCGGCAGAACGATTGCGCGAAGCACGCGCAGATACGACGCTCCATCGATCTCCGCGGCTTCGAGCTGCGACTGGTCAACATTCGACAGCGCAGCAAGCAGCAGCAGGAACATGAATGGCGACCACTGCCAAACTTCGCAGATGATGATCGCCGGATAGACGTAGGCGGGATTGACGGTCCATAGGATCCGCACTGGCTCGCCGGCGAAGAAACTCAGAATCTGGCCAATCGGGCCGAAGCGGACGTCGAACATCAGACGCCACGTCGCGCCCGCGACGATAGGAGAGATAACCGTCGGAAGCACCAGCAGTGCGACGAAGATCTGTCGACCCGGCATGCGATCGATGAAGAGCTGCGCCATCAGGAACCCGATCAGCAGCTCCAGGGGGAGGGCGATCGCGGTGATGATGGCGGTGTGGCCGAGCGAAGCCCAGAGGCGGGCATCCCTGAACAGCTCCGCATAGTTCAAAAAGCCAACCAAGGAGGTGTCGTTCTCGGTCATCGTGATGCGCTGAAAGCTCACGATCAGCGAGTAGATCAGAGGGAACAGGCCGACCAGGAGGAGAATCAGAATGGCCGGGGCGACGATGAGATAGGGCAGGCGGTCCTCGAGCATGCGCCCGAAGCGGCTGGGGCGGCGCTGCTTGGCGCCATTGAGGCTCACAGAAACTGTCATCATCAGTCCGGAAAACGGCACCGCACGGGAGGGCGACGCCTCCCGTGCGATATCCAGCCAATTATTGCGGGTAGGCGCCGGGCTTTGCGGCCCAGACCTTGTAGACGGCTTTCTGGTTCTCGATGCCGACCTTCTCGGTAATCGCGTCGAATTGTTGCGCCATGCGACCGAGAATGGCCTTGGGATCTTCGCCGGCCCAGAGGCTCGAGATCGCCTTGGTCATCGCCTCGTCGTACTTGTCCTGTTGCAGGAGCGAGAGATCGAGCAGGCCCTTCTCACCGGATGACTTGATCGTATCGAGATAGGCTGGAGCATCGGGCCACAGCGCACGGTATTTCTCGCTGGCGTAGTGCGACAGGCGGGACGGATCGCGCAGCGTATAGGGGAGCTGGACCCGCTCGAGGCTCGTCTTCTTGCTGTTCAGCCACTGAATGAAGAGATACGCGGCCTCCTTGTTCTTGCTGGTGGCCGAGACCGACAGGTCGAAGCCGACCCCGAGCTCGGGACGGCCGAGAGGCGTTAGCGCGTAGCCGACCTTGCCGGCGACCTGCGATTTCGGTACCCACTTCAGTGCTTCCTCGCCCGAGCCATAGCCCGCGGCCCAGCGGCCGTAGGGCGGCCAGGAGATCGTCATCGCGGTCGTGCCCTGAAGGAACGCGGCGAGGTTGTCCACGAAATTCCACTGCTCCACGCCCGGCGGCATAAACTTGTTCTCCGCCAGCATCTGCTTGAACACCTTGAGACCGACCTCGCCATTCACCGTCGCCTTCATGGTGTCGGCATTGAAGAACTTGCCGCCCTCCATGCGGAAGCGTTCCTGGAACATGTATTGCGGATAGGGTGCGGTGCGGAAGAATCCGGCGCCGTAGACCTTCGGCGCCATCTTGTCGGTGATGAACTGGCCGATCTCGTCGAACTGTTTCCAGTCCTTTGGCGGGGCCAGCTCGTAGCCGAACTTGGCCTTGAACGCGTCCTTCATCTTCGGATCGTCGAAGATGTCCTTCCGGTAGTAGAGCAGCATCACGTCGCCATCGTCCGGGAAGCCGTAGATCTTCCCGTCATACTGCATCTGGTTGTCGCGATAGGCGGCCGCGATGTCCTGCAACTCGTCGCGGTAGCCAAACTTGTCGACATACTTGTCGAGAGGCTCGAGCGCGCCTGCACGCGCAAGGTCGGGCATCCAGGACGGAATGACGTTCAGCGCGTCATAAGCCCCTGCGCCTGACTTGAAATCCTGCATGATCTTGGTGAACATCTGGTCGGTCGGCACCTCGACCACCTTCACCTTGATGCCGGTGAGCTTCTCCCATTGCGGGCCCGAATAGTTCAGCGGGTCGAGCGACTGCAGGCCGGCCTCCCAGACGATACTGATGGCCAGCATACTTCTTCGCTGCTTCCACCGCTGTGTCGGCGGCATCCTTGTCGGCAGCCGGCGCTGGACCTGCAGCCAGCGCTAGCACTGCGGCCGCGGCGAAAAACGTCCTGAACTTCATCCCTTCCTCCTCCTCCTCCTGGGCGTCCGGAGTCCGGGAGAGCCGGCTTCGGAGCGCTTCTCACGTGATCCCCGCTTGGTTAGCCAGCCGCAGGCGTGAACGGACCCTGTCGGCGGCGACCTGGCCGAAAGAAGCAAATTCATCTATGTCGAGGATTTGCAGCGCAGGCGCATCGCAGGTCCGGGCTTGTCGCCCGCAACCTGAATGGACGCCAGTTGGCGTTGTAGAAGCACGCATCCTCCCCAAAACGCTCGAGAGCGTTGACTTTGGGGCTAGTCTACGTCGAGGCGGAACTGGCCGACGAATGAGAACTTTGCAAGCATCGGTGAACCGCAGTCACCTATCTGCTGGCGGCTCCAAGAAGTACAACGGTCGATTATGCAGTTGCCCGGATCGGGCGGGAGAACAAGCTTGCTGGACGATCCAAACCGTAATGTTCGCGCAGGGTGGTGCCGGCGTAATCGTGGCGGAACAGGCCGCGCTTGCGCAGGACCGGCACGACCTGCTCGGCGAACAGGTCGAAGCCACCTGGCAGCCATGGCGGCATGACGTTGAAGCCGTCGGCAGCACCATTCTCAAACCAGGTCTGGATGTGATCGGCGATCTTTTCCGGTGGGCCGGCGATCACCCAATGGCCGCGCGCGCCGGCGAGCCGCTGTACGAGTTGACGGATCGTCGGTTTCTCGCGATCGACAATGTCGACCACGAGCTTGAACCGGCTGGCAACGCCATGCGCGCCGTCGGTGTCGATTAGATGGCGCGGGAAGGGACCGTCAAGATCGAAGCCGGTGAGGTCGAGCCCGGTCATCTGGCGGAGCTGGGTCAGTGAGAACTCCGGCTGGATCAGGGCGTTGAACTCCTCCTGGAGCCGGTCCGCTTCAACTTGCGTGCTCGCGATGAACGGGGAAATGCCGGGCAGAATCTTGATTTGGTCGGAGCTACGGTCGAAAGCAAGCGCCTGGCGCTTGATGTCGGCATAGAACTCCTGCGCGCTTGCCAAGGTCTGATGCGCGGTGAAGATGGCTTCGGCAAAGCGGGCGGCAAAGGCACGCCCATCCTCGGACGAGCCGGCCTGGACATAGACCGGGCGGCCCTGCGGTGTCCGCGACACGTTGAGCGGACCGCGCACACGAAAGTGCTTTCCAATGTGGTCGATGGTGTGGATCTTGTTCGTGTCGGCGAAGATGCCCGACACGGGATCGTTGACCAGCGCGTCGTCTTCCCAACTGTCCCATAGCCTCGTGATGACATCGAGATATTCCCGCGCCCGCTCGTAGCGCTCGTGATGCGGAGGATGCTCGGGCAGCCCGAAATTCTGCGCCGCCTGGGGCGAGCTCGTCGTCACGATGTTCCAGCCTGCGCGGCCGCTGCTAATATGATCGAGCGAGGCGACCAGCCGAGCGAGATTGTATGGTTCCGTGTAGGTCGTCGACGCGGTCGCGATCAGGCCGATGCGCTTTGTCGCGGACGCGATTGCGGTGAGCAGCGTGATTGGCTCAAGGCGGAAGCGCTGTGCGTAGCGGACATTGTCAGCTAGCACGGGACCATCGGCGAAGAACACGGCGTCGAATTTGTGTGCTTCGGCGCGTTGCGCCAGCTCCTGATAGTAGGTGACGTCGAGGATACGGTCCGTTGTCGAGAGCTTGTGGCGCCAGGCCGCCTCGTGATGGCCGTCCGGGTAGATGAAGAAGTTCAGGGAAAGTTGCCGCTGGCGCATCACGTGACTCGCAAATGTTTGGTCATTGTGGGGGGTGTCGGTTGGCGATCGAGACGTGGCTCGACTGTATGTCGGGCATCGCGAAGCTGTCGATGAAATGAATTTGCGTTGTTGCAGGGGATGCGAGCATGAAACTCGTGAGCGCATCATCTAACACAGACGAGCGCGTTTGTTGTCAGCAACGATCGCGGTGTTTCAGGCCGCTTCGAGCGCCGATTGACTCGATTTGACCTGCCTTCTGGCGCGCAAGGCCATCAGATAATCCGTGACCATTGCAAATATTTCCGTGGCCGATTAACCGACGAAGCGATCGTCGCGCGCTACGGAAAACAAAGCTGGTTTCGTTTCATTGACTGGATCGCGATCGCTTTTACGATCTGCAAGGTACAAGCGAGGTCGTTTACTATGCGGCAATCCGATCTACTCGTCGTTTGTGACGCTGCCCGGTTGAGCTCGGCTCGGAGCGCGTGCGGTGCCACCGCTATGGCGGAAAGCTGTACCGCCGGGATCCGTGCACGGCTGAAAGCCTAGCACCCGCAGGGGCACGCGGGTCCCCGACGACCAACCCATGAAAATCCATCACTTCCAGCCGCCGGCGCGATCGGCGCACGGCGGAGCCTTGCCCAGACAATCACAGGAAACCATGATCATGAGCAATCGAAATACCATCGACAACGTCATTCCGCGCGCCGATATCGTCAAACGCGCGGCGAGACTTGGTGCCGAGATCCGGAACGTCAAGCTGTCCGGCGATCTGTCCGATGATGTCATTTCCGCCATCAACCAGGTGCTGCTCGAGCACAAAGTGATCTTCTTGCGCGACCAGGGCCATCTCGACGATGCCGAGCAGGAGTGCTTTGCCGTCCGCCTCGGAACGCTCGTGCCGCACCCCACGGTCGGTGCGATCAAGGGCACATCGTCGATCCTCGAACTGGACTCCGATCGCGGCGGCGGCAGAGCAGACCAGTGGCACACGGATGTCACCTTCGTGGACGCCTACCCGAAGATCTCCGTGCTGCGCGGCGTGGTGATCCCACCCTATGGCGGCGACACGGTGTGGTCGAACACGGCCGCGGCCTACCTCGACCTCCCGGCGCCGCTGCGCAAGCTCGCCGACGAGCTCTGGGCGGTTCACAGCAACGCCTACGACTACGCCGTGAAGACGCGCGCGACGGAAGCGGACAGAAAACACTTCGATGAGGTGTTCACCGGCACCATCTACGAAACCGAACATCCGGTAGTAAGGGTTCATCCCGAGACCGGCGAGCGCTCGCTTGTGCTCGGCAATTTCGTTCAGCGCTTCGTCGGCTTGCCGAAATACGACGGCCAGAAGCTGTTCGAGCTGTTCCAGTCCCATATCACCGCGCCCGAAAACACCGTGCGCTGGAGCTGGCAGGCCGGCGACGTCGCGTCTGGGACAATCGTGCCACCCAGCACTACGCTGTCAACGACTATGGCGATCAGCACCGCATCGTTCGCCGCGCCACCATCGATGGCGATGTTCCGCTCAGCGTCGATGGCCGCCGCAGCGTGACGCGTGTCAAGACACCGAAACCCCAGACGGCCAAGGCCGCCTGATTTCCGCCTCAGCATAGGATTTGCACAATGAACTCTCAGTTTCGATTCCCTGGCGCGCGGCGTCGCGCCTTGCGGGTGCTGCTGGCGGGCGCCTTGGCGGTCGGCCTCGTAACTCCAGCCTTCGCGGAGCCGCCGCTCGAGAAGTCCGAGATCCGCTACCAGGGCTGGGCCGGACAGGTGACGTTTATCGAGCTCGCCGACGATCTTGGCTATCTCGCACCGTTGAAGCTGAAATGGGTCGGCAACACCATCAGCGGCCCGCAGGACATCCAGACCGTCGTGACCGGCGATATCGACATCGGCGGCGCTTTCTACGGCGCGATCCTCAAGCTTATCGCGGCGCGCGCACCGATCAAGGCGGTGGTTGGCTATTACGGCTCCGATGCCAACACCTACTACGGCTACTACGTGAAGGACGACAGTCCAATCAAGACAGCGCGCGACCTGATCGGCAAGAAGGTCGCAGTCAACACGCTGGGCGCGCATCTGGAGTTCGTGCTGCGTGAGTATCTCGCCCGTAACGGCCTCTCGGCGAGCGAGGCCAAACAGGCGACCCTGGTGGCCATCCCGCCCGTGAGCGGCGAGCAAGCGCTGCGCCAGGGCCAGGTCGAGGTCAGCGCGCTCAGCGGCGTGCTGCGCGACAAGGCGCTCGATCGCGGCGGCATCCACTCGCTATTTAATGACACCGACCTGTTCGGTCAGTTCACTGGCGGTTCCTATGTGCTGCGGGACAAGTTCATCAAGGACAATCCCGAGGCCTCCCGCAGATTGGTCGAGGGCATCTCGCGGGCGATCGCATGGGCGCAGACGGCGCCGCCGGAGGAGGTGCGTGCACGCTTCGACAGGATCATCGCCGACCGCAAGCGCAACGAGGATGGCTCCTCCATCAAATACTGGAAGAGCACCGGCGTTGCGAGCAAGGGCGGCGTGATCTCTGACGCGGAGATCCAGGTGTGGATCGACTGGCTGGAGAAGGACGGGCTGTTCAAACCCGGCCAGATCAAGGCCTCCAATACCTACACCAACGCGTTCAACTATTTCCGTCCCGGCAAGACGGCGGATGCGCAATGAGTTTTGTCAAGATCAGCTTCGAGCGGGTCCGAAAGGACTTCGTCGCGCGAGGTGAAGCAGGCCGCCCGCCGGACCGATTCACTGCGCTGGAGAACATTACCCTGGATGTTCGTGCAGGCGAGTTCCTGGCTCTGGTCGGCCCGAGTGGCTGTGGGAAATCGACACTGCTCGATTTGCTCGGGGGGCTCACGACCCCAACCAGTGGCCGCATCCTGCTGGACGGGCGGCCGATCACGGGTCCTGGTCGCGACCGCGGCATCGTGTTCCAGCAATACGCGCTATTTCCCTGGCGCACGGCCGCGGAGAATGTCGAGTTCGGGCTCGACATCGGCGGGCTCCACGCTCGTCGGCGGCGCGAGATCGCACACCATTTCCTTGATCTCGTCGGCCTGTCCGGCTTTGCCAATCGTTATCCGCACGAACTCTCCGGCGGCATGAAGCAGCGCGTCGCGATCGCGCGCAGCCTCGCCTATGACCCGGAAGTGCTGCTGATGGACGAACCGTTCGCCGCGCTCGATGCCCAGACCCGCGAGACGCTGCAAGGCGAGTTGCTGCGGATCTGGCGCGCCACCGGCAAGACCATCGTCTTCATCACCCATGGCATCGACGAGGCGGTCGTGCTCGGCCAACGCGTGGCGGTGATGACGTCGCGCCCGGGCCGCATCAAGCAGCTCATCGAGATTCCCGCCTCGCTGCGCAACGAGGCAGGCGACGTGCGCTCGCTGCCGGAGTTCGGCCAGGTGCGGCATGAAATCTGGAGTCAACTCCGCGACGAGGTGCAGAAAGCACAGGAGGCGCAATTGAGCGGCGGAGCTGGTGCGCTTCGTGTCAATTCCGAGGTAAAGGAGGTTGCCCATGTCTAGCCTGGAAACGCTGACATTGCTGGAGCTCGCGCATGGGCGTTCGACGTCGGTAGCGGGCGTACAACATGGACCGTCCCGGCTCCGCAACGGGCTTCATAACGCTATTCGCGGGCTTGCCGCATTAGGACACCGGTCCCTGCTACTCATTCTGTTGCTGTCGGTGTGGGAGGCGGCCCCAAGGCTCGAGCTGATCGATCCCGTATTCCTGCCGCCGTTTTCGGAGGTGATCGCCGCCGGCTGGCAGCTGGCGCAAACCGGCGAGCTTTATGACGATGTCTCGGCGAGCTTGCTGCGCGCCCTGAGCGGTTTCCTGATCTCGGTCGCCTTGATTGTCCCGCTTGGGCTCGCCGTCGGCTGGTATGCTCGGCTCGGCAATCTTCTGAACCAATTCATCGAGATTTGCCGCAACACCGCGCCGCTGGCGCTGTTGCCGGTTTTCATCTTGCTGCTCGGCATCGGCGAGATGTCGAAGATTACCATGGTGATCTATAGCTGCGCCTGGCCGCTGCTGCTCAATACCATCGCCGCGGTGAAGCAGGTCGATCCGCTGCTGATCAAGTCGGCGCGGACCATGGGTGCGACGCCGCAACAGTTGTTTCGGAAGGTGATCCTTCCCGCGGCGCTTCCAACCATTTTCGTCGGCATTCGTCTTGCCAGCGCCTCCGCAATGCTCGTGCTGGTCGCCTCTGAAATGGTCGGCGCCAAAGCCGGTCTCGGCTATCTCATCATCAACAGCCAGTACAGCTTCCTGATTCCCCAGATGTATTTCGGGATTCTCGGCATCACGGTGATTGGGCTGGCGTTCAATGCCATGCTCGAGGCGTTGGAGCGCCGCTTCATGCGCTGGAAGGCTCCGGTCGCGGCGTGAAGCCCGCGACCGACTGCAATCGTTCGAACAAGGGGAACCAATCATGACCAGCCCATTCCGGCGCGCCGAACGCAGGTCTGCGCCACCCGGATCCGTTGAATATGATGCCGACGTGCTGGTGCTCGGAGGCGGCCCCGCGGGCACCTGGGCGGCGGTGAGCGCGGCTGGGCGCGGTGCGCGCGTCGTACTCGCTGACAAGGGATTTTGTGGCACATCCGGTTCGACGGCGGCGGCCGGGACCGGCGTCTGGTATGTCGATCTGGACCCGGCGCAGCGCGAGGCGGCGATGGCCGGCCGCGAAAAGCTCGGCGGTTATCTGCAGGACCGCCGCTGGATGGCCCGCACACTCGATCTCACCTATCAGCAGAGCAATCGCCTGGCGGACTGGGGCTATCCCTATCCGATCGATGACCACGGCAGGTCGCAGCGCAACTCGCTGCAGGGCCCGGAATATATGCGCCTGATGCGCAAGCGGACCAAGCAGGCCGGCGTCACCATTCTCGATCACAGTCCGGCGCTCGAATTGTTGCTGGATGACGGCCGCGCGGTTGCCGGCGCGAGCGGCTTGCGGCGCCAGAAAGGCGACGGCTGGACGGTGCGCGCCAAGGCAGTCGTGATCGCAACGGGGGGCTGCGCATTCCTGAGCAAGACGCTGGGCTCGAACGTATTGACCGGCGATGGCTACCTGATGGCTGCGGAAGCAGGCGCCGAGTTCAGCAGCATGGAATTTTCTAACCCCTATGCGATCTCGCCGGCGTTCGGCTCGGTAACCAAGACGCTGTTCTATGGCTGGGCGACGTTCACCTATGATGACGGCAGCGTGGTGCCGGGTGCGGCATCCAAGGGCGGCCGATCGGCGATCGCGCGCGCGCTTCTCGAGGGCCCGGTATATGCCAGACTCGACAAGGCCGACGCAGACGTGCAGCGGCACATGCGCGTCTCGCAGCCGAACTTTTTCCTGCCCTTCGATCGCACCGGCATCGACCCGTTCACCGATCGCTTTCCGGTGACCCTGCGGTTGGAAGGCACCGTCCGCGGCACCGGCGGTCTTCGCGTCGTTGACGACACCTGCGCCACCAGTGTGGCGGGTCTCTATGCGGCGGGCGATGCCGCCACTCGTGAACTGATCTGCGGCGGCTTCACTGGCGGCGGTAGCCACAACGCAGCCTGGGCGATGTCGTCGGGGACGCTGGCGGGGAGGGGCGCCGCTGATTACGCAAGACAAGCCGGTACGACCGGCCGGCAAAAGCTGTCGTCGGCGGGAACGGTCGGCTTTCGCCGCCGCGGGCAGCACGCGTTCGAACCTGCTGCGCTGAAGAAGATTGTCCAGGACGAGGTGTTTCCGTATGAGCTAAACTATTTCCGCGAGGCGTCCCGGCTAGATGGCGCGCTGGCGCGCCTTGACGCCGGATGGCGTAACGCCTCCGAAGCAGATGCGGCCGACACGTCCGAGCTATTGCGCGCACGGGAAAGCGCGGCGATGCTGGCGACCGCAAGGTGGATGTATCGCAGCGCGCTGGCGCGTCAGGAAAGCCGCGGCATGCATCGCCGCGACGATTTCCCCGATCAGGATCACCGGCAGCGCCACTACGTGACGACGGGCGGCCTTGACGAGGTCTGGACCTCGACCAGGCCACACGCGGAGACTGCTTATGCGGAGGCAGCAGAATGATCGAAATCATCGACGCCGAGCGTTGCACGTCCTGCGACATATGCGTAAATGTGTGCCCGACCAACGTGTTCGACAAGACTAGCGGAATCCCCGTTGTTGCACGACAGAGCGACTGCCAGACGTGCTTTCTCTGCGAGCTCTATTGTCCTGAGGATGCACTCTACGTCTCGCCTTTCGCGGATGGTACCCAGCCGGTCGATGTCGCCGCGCTGAAGCAGGCGAACGGGATGGGCACCTATCGTCGGGCTGTCGGATGGACCAGCGACACGAAAGATCGCCGAAGCGCCGATCGCAGCTTCCTGCTTTTCGGTCATTAGGCCTACTCAACCCATGAGCTGCCGGTGCTTCGGAAGCGTCAGCCACCGGAGCGGACCTCAGCGGGCGAGCTGGCGACGCGCTCGTCGGGACCGTCGACGAACGAGCGCACCCTAACGCAATATCGCGAGATCAAGGGGACCATGTGATGTGTACCTGCTGCACTATCTCGGACGAGACACTTACCTCGGTTGGGCTGCTTCGGCGATCGGCCCGGCTTAACTTGGCCTATACCAACTCGGCCGACGACGTTCATCCGCCGAGCGGAGCTGAATTGACCATCTTCTGCAGATAGAACGTCCATCAGGACAGTGCTCGCGGCAGCGGCGCCATTTCCGAGTCGAGGATTAGTCGACCGTCGAGTCGACCATCCAATCGCTTCACGTATTCTGAAGCTTCCTCCATATGCGCTTTCATGAGCGCGCGCACGCGCTCGCTGTCGCGCGCGCGGGCGGCCTTGGCGATCTCAGTGTGAATCTTGACGTTGGCGCATCCAAATCGCGTGTGCTCTTCCGGAGGCGTCTGGGTGCTGAAGACAACCAGCCGACGAAGCATCTCGTTGATCAGCTCGCATGCAAAGCGCAGGAAGGGATTGGGGTTTGCAGCGGCCAAAATGTCGTGAAAGTCGAGATCGGCCTGGCGTTGACGAACCAGAAGAGACGGCTCCTGCGAGGCCGGCTGACACGTCTGAATGTTCTGCTCTAGCGCGTCGAGCTGCTCATTCGACAGGAATGGCACCGAGCCGGCAGCCAGTTCGGGCTCCAGCAAGCGTCGCGCCGCATAGATGTCCTCCATGCTGACTTCTTTGAAGAACAGGTAGTTCTGCAACAGCTGAAAGGTGCGCTCGAGCGGGACCTCCATGATCGTCGCCCCGCCGGTCGGGCCGGTGCTGATCGTGATCAGTCCCTGCACCTCGAGGGACTTAAGCGCCTCGCGGATCGTGCTCTTGCTGACCGAAAACAGCCGCTGAAGCTCCTTCTCCATGGGAAGTTTGTCGCCCGGACGAAGGTTCTTCTGGGTGATCAGCTGCTTGATCTCTTCGGTAACGAGATCGGCTCGCTTTTGAATTTTCAGCCGGCCCCGCGGCCGCGGCAATTTTTCCAATTCGATCGTCATTCCCCCGAATTCTCCAAAGTTACCAACGGGTTCCAGGGTCAGGTCCGGGCGAACCAGTCGCGGGCCCAGGGAAGAACCGACTCGTCGATTGACACTTCTCCCATAATAGGCATATTCATGCAAATCCGGTTTATCATGATAAATAGAATAGACCGGTCAAATAAGAAGGGAGCGAGCATGGCAATCGGGCAGAACATCCCGGAAATTTGGGCGGCCATTCACACGCCCTTCGATGCCTCCGGTGCCATCGACGAGGCCGGAGTCCGCCGGAACGTCCGCCACTACATCGCGACCGGATTGGCGGGCGTGTTCTGCAATGGGCTGATCGGCGAAGTCTGGTCGCTCACGCTGCAGGAGAGAAAGCGTGTCATCGAGGTCATTGCGGACGAGGCGTGGGGGCGCCTTGGGATTTCCGTGGTGATCTCCGGTCCCTCGGTGGAGGAAACCATCGATCTCGGCGAGCACGCGCGTCGGCTTGGCGTCAGCCACGCCGTGCTGATGGTCCCTACCTCGGGGCCGCGATCGCCTGCGCAGCAGTTCGCGTATCTGCACCACGTCTGCGTCCGCTTGGAGATGCCGATCGTCATCTTCAACGCGCGAACCGCCGCAGGCAGCCCATTGGATGCCGGAGTTTTCACCCAGCTCTGTTCGCTGCCCAATCTCAAGCTCCTGAAGACGACAGGCAATGCAGCCGAGAACGCGGCGCTTCGCCAGGCTGCGCGAAACGGCGTGCTGGTGTCAGACCCACTGGAAGAGAACTTCTTCGCCAACATGCAGGCCGAGGGTCAGTCGATCCTCTATGCCGACCCCGAGCCTTACCTCTATCAACGCAGCGAGTTTCGTCCGATCGCGGAATACGTGGCTCTGTTGGCGGCCGGACGGACGGAAGAAGCGGCACGCATCTGTGCTTCACTCGCCCCGCAGCGAATCATCTTCAACAAGTGGATCATGGACCCGCTAAAGCGCGGTTACATGCCGAACGCAGCGGTCAAGCATTGGTGCGATCTGATCGGCCTTGCCGGCGGCGCCGTGCGCTCGCCGGTCACGCCGCTATCCGCTGCTGAAAGACGAGAGCTGGAAGCCGATCTCATCGCATGTGGTGCGCCCGGCCTGCTGTCTGCCGGCGAGCGAATTTCGTCGTGACTTGCTGATTGCAATCTTCAACGGAGAGGAACATGACTTTGAGGCCTGTCGACCGTCGCTCGGTGCTCCAGATGCTAGCCGCTGCCAGCTCCGCACCATTCGTCCTCAAGAGTACCGTTGCCCATGCGGAGACGCCGCTCACCGTTGGAGTTCTCTACTCCGGCTCCAAGCAGGATTACGGCTTTAACCAGTCCCACGCGCAGGCGGCCGCGGCGCTGAAGAAGCTGCCCGGCATCAAGGTGATCGAGGAGGAGCGCGTTCCGGAAACGATCGCGGCCCAGCGCAGCATGGAAGGCATGATCCGTCAGGACGGCGCTCAACTCATCCTGGCGACGTCCTTTGGTTATTTCAAGCCGCACGTTCTGGAGATGGCGGCCAAGTACCCGGACGTCACCTTCGCTCACACCGGTGGCGTGTGGGCGGCGGGCATGCCCGAGAACATCGGCACATTCTACGCCTACATCTTCGAGGCGCAGTACATTTCCGGAATCGTCGCTGGTCACATGACGAAGAGCAAGAAGCTCGGCCTCGTTGCTGCGAAGCCGACACCCAATCTTCTGCGCAGCATCAACGCGTTCGCGATTGGCGCGCGCTCGGTCGATCCGGCCATTCAGGTGCAGGTCATCTTTACTGGCGACTGGGTGCTTCCTGTGCGCGAGGCAGAAGCGACGAACACGCTGGTCGACCAGGGAGCCGACGTCATCGCCGCCCAGGTCGATAGCCCGAAGGTCGTGATCGAGACGGCGGAGAAGCGCGGCGTCATGTCATGCGGTTACCACTCGAGTCAGGCCGATGTGGCTCCCAACGGCTATCTCACGGGGGCCGAGTGGAACTGGATCACGCCTTACCTCGTCTATGCCGGCAGCGTGCGTGGCGGCAAGAAGCCGGAGCACTATCTCCGTGCCGGGCTTGGCGATCATTTCGTCAAGAACAGTCCGTTCGGGAAACTCGTTACGCCCGAGGCGCGCGCGGCGGCCGAGACGGCGCGGGCAGACCTCATCGGCGGCACGCGCGTGATCTACAGCGGCCCGCTCAAGGACAACAAGGGCAACGTCGTCATCCCTGCAGGAACTACGCAGAGCAGCAGCGACCGTGTGCTGGACGGCATCAATTATCTCGTCGAAGGCATCATTGGCCAAGTCTAGGAGGTGCCCTTGTCTTCGATCTCCGGAATCGAACCCGTGCCATCGAGTCAGCCAGTAACCGCAGCCCACCTCGGTTTGGCCTTGCCTGTGCTGGCGGTGCTGCTTGCGTCGGCCATCTTCGCGGCATTCGTCGCCTCGTACGGACAGAACCCCATTACCGTGTTCGGTCTGATCGTCCAGGGCGGCTTCGGCAGCAGCTTCGCCTGGCAGGATACCTTGTCGCGCGCCGCTCCTCTTGTCCTCGTGGGGCTCGCCGTCGCGATCCCCGCGCAAGCGGGGCTGGTGATAATCGGCGGCGAGGGGGCCTTGGTGCTGGGCGGGCTCGCAGGTGCCGTTGTGACGTTGCCGTTCGCGGGGGCGCACGCACTTCCCATGCAACTCCTCATGTTGCTGGCCGGCGCCTTCATCGGAGGACTCTGGTTCGGTCTGGCGGGCGTGCTCCGCCAGTACCGCGGCCTCAACGAAACGATCTCGAGTCTGCTGCTGTCCTATATCGGGATAGCGATCTTTCATCATCTGACGGAAGGTCTGCTCCGCGATCCGGCAAGCCTCGACAAGCCGTCGACCCACCCGATCGATACGTCCTACATGTTGCCGGTGATGCCCGGTTTCGGCGTTCACGCGGGGCTTGCCATCAGCCTATCGCTGGCCATCATCGCCCACCTCGTGCTCCGCTACACGCGTTGGGGTTTTGCTCTGCGGGTGGTCGGCGGAAGTGCCCGGGTCGCGAGAATGATGGGCCTTGCCGTCAATCGCTGGATCATCGGTGCCTCGGTCTTGGCAGGTGGTATGGCGGGAGTTGCCGGCGCGATCGAGGTGGCGGCCGTGCAGGGGACCGCCAACTCCTCACTCATCGTCGGCTATGGCTATAGCGGAATCCTCGTCGCGTTCCTGGCGCGACACCAGCCGCTTGCGATTGTCGCCGTCGCGCTGCTGATCGGGGGCATGCAGGCGAGCGCCAGTCTGCTGCAACGGCGCCTCGGACTTCCCGATGCGACAATGCTGGTGTTTCAGGGCCTGATTTTCGTCTGCGTCCTCGTCGCGGACGCAATTGCGCAACAACTCCGAGAAACGACGCGGAGGTAGAGGCATGGACGGTACATCAATCGGCTGGCTTGCGCTGCCGCTCGCGATCCTGGGTGGTGCGATCCGTGTGTCGACACCCTTCATTTTCGTGAGCATCGGTGAGCTGATCACCGAGAAATCGGGCCGTATCAATCTGGGCCTCGAAGGCACTCTGATGCTCGGTGCAATGGCGGGATACGCGATCTCCTACATCTCCGGCTCGCCCTGGCTCGGCGTGCTTTCGGCCGGACTTGCCGGAATGGTATTCGGGCTGCTGCATGGCCTTTTGTGCAGTGTGAAACGCGTCAATGACACCGCGATCGGCATCAGCCTGATCGTGCTGGGTACGGGCCTCGCGTTCTTCCTGGGCAAACCCTTGATCGAGCCCAAAGCGCCGCCGCTTCCCTCGATCGCACTCGGATTCTGGCCGAGCGTACCGCAGGTGCGAGCTGCGCTCGATGTCAACGCACTGTTCTTCGTCGGAATTGCACTTGCTTTTGCAGTCTACGTTTTCCTGAACAGGACCGGCTGGGGGCTGATGCTGCGCACGGTGGGAGATAGCGAGGATGCGGCACGTGCGCTTGGGTTTCCGGTATTGCGGGTGCGCATCATCGCGACCATGGCGGGCGGCTTTCTCGCCGGCATCGGCGGCAGCTTCCTGTCGCTTTCGTATCCGGGGAGCTGGAGTGAAGGCCTGTCGAGCGGTCAAGGCATCATGGCTGTCGCGCTCGTCATCTTTGCGCGCTGGCGTTCGATCAACGCCCTCGGTGCATCGCTGCTGTTCGGCGGGGCGGGCGCTCTTGGTCCTGCGCTCCAGGGCCTCGGCGTGACCGGCTACTATTACCTGTTCAACGCGGCGCCCTACATCCTGACGCTGGCGATCATGGTGGCCTCGACGTCGCGGGCTGCTCCGTTCGCCGACGCGCCGGGCGAGCTCAAGCTGCACCGATGAGAAGCGCCGTGATGAGAATTCATCCTCGGAGGAAAGTCCGATGACAGCTCCGCAAGTCGAGCTCAAGAACATGACGAAGCGTTTCGGAGCGAATCTCGCTTTGAACAACGTGTCGCTACTGATCCGCTCGGGCACCGTCCACGCGCTGCTCGGGGAGAATGGCGCTGGGAAGAGCACGTTGGTCAAATGCCTCGTCGGCTTTTACCATCCGGACGAGGGTCACATCGAGGTGGATGGGCGCGAGCATCGGCTGAGCTCACCGAAGGATGCCGACGCGCTCGGCATCGGCATGGTGTATCAGCATTTCACTCTCGTACCGTCGATGACGGTGGCGCAGAATCTCGTCGTCAGCGGAGCGAGATTGCCGGCCTATATCAACTGGCAAAACGAGCTAAAGCGGCTGACCGAAGTTACAAAGAAGCTTCCGTTTCACGTGCCACTCGACGTACGCGTCTCGCAGCTCTCGGCGGGCGAGAAGCAGAAGGCCGAGATCGTCAAGCAGCTCTATCTCGGGCGCAAGCTACTTATCCTAGACGAACCGACGTCGGTGCTGACGCCGGCAGAAGCCGATGAAGTGCTCGGCCATGTTCGTAGCCTGACACGGACGGGCGAACTCAGCGCCATCCTGATTAGCCACAAGTTCCATGAAGTGCGCCGATTCGCCGACGACGTAACGGTGTTGCGTCGAGGCGCGTCGGTGCGAACGGGCGCCGTCGCCGATTTGACTGATGACGCTCTGGCAGAAGCTATGATCGGAGAACCCGTCAGCAAGATGGTGCAGCACGCGCCGAAATCACCGCCGAAGTCCGATATTATTCTCTCCATCAGCGACCTCCGCGTGAACGGCGACAATGGTCTTCCCGCCGTGAAAGATCTCTCGCTCGTGGTGCGGGCAGGCGAGATTGTCGGGATTGCCGGGGTATCCGGAAATGGACAGTTGGAGTTGGTCGAGGCCCTGATGGGGCAGCGGGATCGCAGCGGTACGATGATCGTGTCCGGCTCATCGTTCAACGGTACGCGACAGGAAATCGCTCGCCTCGGCGTCTACGGACTGCCGCAAGAGCCCCTGAAGAACGCCTGCATCGATCGCATGTCGCTGGCCGAGAACCTTGCCCTGCGCAATTTCGATCGGGTGCCGCTCTGCCGTGGTATCGCAATGAACTACGGCGCGCTCGCCAAGCAGGCTGAGAGGCTGGTCGCGCAATTTCGTGTCAAGGCGCCTGGCCTGACCGCAAGCATGAGCACGCTGTCCGGTGGCAACGTGCAGCGAGCCGTACTGGCGCGGGAGCTCACGCAGGACGTCCGATTGCTGGTCGCGTCCAACCCGACGTTCGGTCTCGATTTCGTTGCGTGCGAAGAAACGTACCGTCGGATCCTCGGGGCCCGGAACGGCGGAGCCGCAGTGCTGCTCATCTCGGAGGATCTCGACGAGTTGCTTGGCTTGGTAGACAGGGTCCTCGTCATGAGCGCGGGTCGCATCGTCCATGAAGTGTCAGCCGAGAGCGCCGACAAGCGCGTGATCGGCAAATACATGGCGGGAATGAAAGCGGCCTGATTTGAGGGCGCGGGTCTGATCAGAAACAAGAAGGAGACGTTCGTGGTCACGCAGATCAATCATTTCATCAATGGCAAGCAGGTCCCGGGTGGCAGCGAACGCAGCTTGCCGGTCTTCAACCCGGCAACGGGCGAGCAGACCGGCCGTGTTGTGGCCGCCAACGCGGTCGTGGTGGCCGACGCGGTGGCCGCCGCCAGCAGGGCCGCCCAGGGTTGGGCCGACACGACGCCTCTACGTCGTGCGCGCGTTCTCAATCGATTTCTGCGGATTCTCGAGGATCGCGCAAGTCAGCTTGCCGACGTGATCGTCTCCGAGCACGGCAAGGTTCACTCCGACGCTCTGGGCGAAGTTCAGCGCGGAATGGAGGTGGTCGAGTTTGCCACGGCCGCTCCGCAGCTCCTCAAGGGCGAACTTACGGAGAATGTAGGTACCCGCGTCGACAGCTATTCTACTCGCCAGCCGCTCGGTGTCGTCGCCGGAATCACGCCCTTCAATTTCCCTGTCATGGTTCCGATGTGGATGTTTCCGGTCGCTCTCGCCTGCGGAAATGCGTTCATTCTGAAGCCCTCCGAGCGCGACCCTTCGGCGTCGCTCGTCGTGGCGGAGTGGTTGAAGGAAGCAGGTCTGCCGGACGGCGTGTTCAACGTGGTGCAAGGTGACAAGGAAGCGGTGGATGCGCTGCTGCATCACCCGGACGTTTCGGCGATCAGCTTCGTGGGCTCCACGCCGATCGCGCAGTACATCTATTCGACCGCCGCGAACACCGGGAAGCGCTGCCAGGCGCTGGGCGGCGCCAAGAACCACATGATCGTGATGCCCGATGCCGACATGGATCAGGCGGTCGATGCGTTGATGGGAGCGGCCTACGGCTCCGCCGGCGAACGCTGCATGGCAATCTCGGTTGCCGTGCCGGTCGGCGAGGGGACCGCGGACAGGCTGATCTCCGCACTCGAACCCAAGGTCCGAGGCCTGAAGGTCGGGCCGGGTACCGACTGCGAAGCGGAGATGGGGCCTCTCGTCACGAGGCAGCACCTGGAGAAGGTAAGGAGCTATATCGATGCCGGTGTCGCCGCGGGCGCAAAGTTGCTGGTCGACGGACGCAAGTTCAGGATGCAGGGCTACGAGAATGGTTTCTTCGTGGGCGGAAGCCTGTTCGACCATGTCAAGCCAAACATGAAGATCTATACGGAAGAGATCTTCGGACCGGTGCTGTCAGTCGTTCGAGCGCCGGACTACGCGACAGCCGCTCGCATGATCAATGAACACGAATTTGGCAATGGTACCGCCATCTTCACGCGTGATGGCGATGCCGCGCGTGAATTCGCCCATCAGATCAAGGTCGGAATGGTCGGCATCAACGTTCCGATTCCGGTGCCGATGGCCTTTCACTCCTTCGGTGGATGGAAAGCATCGATTTTCGGCGACCACCACATGCACGGCCCTGAAGGCGTCCGCTTCAATACGCGAATGAAGACCGTGACCAGCCGCTGGCCGACAGGAATGCGAGCAGGTGCTGAATTTGTCATGCCAACCATGTCATGACGGCGTCTCGAAGCTGCATGTTTCTGTTTCTCCCAAACTGCGAGGGCCCTCGGCCCTCGTTCTTTTTCGGTCCATTTTGTCGGCCGCAATCTAAGAGAAATGATCTAAGTCTGCGCAGACAGTTGTGCAAGCGCAGTGCGGACATGAGTGCGAGTTTCACCAAATTGCTTACTCGCTCGAACATGGCGAAGCTGAAGTTTCGGTACGGGCGCGATGTCGCATTGTACAAACTACGGAATTGGCGCACCCGGCACCGCTTCGAAGGTCTGACCGCTGGCTTCGCAGCAACTTAACTTGTCCTTCGACCGTTTTCGATGGGCTTCGCCCCGATGCGCTATCCTCCTGGTTCAGCCCCAAGCGATTGTAGACGGTCGCGTAAGGGCGATATTCATGCGGACAATCGCGCCGTCGCGCCCCCGATGCCGCATGTGAACGATGCCGCTGATGATGCGCCGATCGTCGTCCCGCTCCGGCCCCGACAGCCTCGTCGGCAGATGAGGTTCGATGCGCGCCCATTGCTTGTTATTCAGCCAAAACAGACGCTCACGCATTTTCTCGTCCCGAATCAACCACACGGGTCAAAGAATCACGTGTTGCTAATCAGGTACAGACCCGAGCACGTTCATGAACAACTACTGAATGGCGGCGGGCAACATGGTAAGTTCATCCTTCCCTACAGCCACGATCTTATCAACCGAAAACCCGTTGAATCGCGCCATATCCGTATAGGCGCCCACATTCTGGAATTCAATCCAATCGCCTTCGCTCAAATCGCGTGGCAGTGAATACGAGAATCCAAGCCTGTCCATGCTGTCGCAAGTTGGGCCAAAGATGATGAAGTCCTGCCACTCCTCAGTCTGGATCGGCTGTCCCCCACGCCAAGCGCGGGTTGGGAGCAGAAAACATTGTCGGGAAGGTGAGAGCCCGCTGTAGATGCCCGCGCCGCAGTAAAGCGCCTCGCCTTTTCTTAAGATCACGCGGCTAAACAAAGAGATGCTATCATGAACCAGTGCTCGTCCGGGCTCACACAACAGTTCAACACGCTTTAGTGCATCCGTTCCGCGCACCAGTTTCGTGATCTCGGAGAGCATGCGCAAGGGAGAGTGATAGGGGACGTTCAGATAATGGCCGGGAAAGCCGCCACCGATATCGAGCGCTATGGGGGCCGGAGAAACAGCTTCTATCAGGTCGACGGCCGCCCGAATGCCATCCAGATAGGGCTCGACAACGATCGTTTGGGAACCTGGGTGAAAGGACAATCCCGTGGTCCAGCGTGATTGCGCATTGACGAGATCCAGCAGACGGCTGGCTTCGGCGGGCGAGGCACCAAACTTGCCGTTTAAGTCTAAGATGGCGCACGTCCTGCTACACTTGAACCGGACGTAGATTCGTATTTCCGGATCATGCGACGGCAAGACTTCGAGGAGCTTCCGCAGCTCGGCTTCGCAATCGATGACATAGTCGCGAACCCCGAGATCGCGGAACGTCCGTTCGATATCGCGACGAGATTTCACTGGATTCATGAACCATGAACGGGCCCCGGAAATAGTGGAATGGACAAGGTGGGCCTCGGCCAGCGACGCCACGTCGAATCCGGCCACTCCGGCGCGAGAGACCGCTTGAAGAATTTGGGGCAACGGATTCGCCTTCACCGCATACAGCACGCGTCCTGAGAAATGCTCGGTGAATTCGCGCGTGACGGATGCAAGCCGCCCCTCATTGAGCGTATAGAAGGCGTCAACTTCTGCCCTTTCCAATGACCTTACCAAGCTCATCTTGGACCATTCCTCTCGCGCCAGGCGCGGAGTAGCCAGCGCCGTTGTTGCCTGCTGCGAGAGCAATGACTATGCCAGCGCTCCTCGCGCATTAAACCGCCTGGTTACACTTTGAAACAGTTTGCCATGCGCAACGGCGCGCGATGTCTTGAATCTTACAGCTTTTGTACACGGCTGTGAAAAACCAGACAAAGATCGAGGAGTCGACGCATCCGGATCGTGCATCACGGCCTTAATCTTTGGTTGAAATTCGCTCTGCCCTAAGACAGGGACCAGGCTATAAACCGGGGCAGCGGGCGTCAGTTTGAGGCCAACTAGACCAAGGTTGGACTAAATTGATCCGCCAAGTGGGGCCGGCTGCGGGTGGGGAGAGCCGAATGGATACCCACAATAATGTGCCTCTGACGCCGAAAGGTCGAGAGGCAATGGTGCGGAGCGTGAGCCAAGGCGGCTCTTGCCCTTGGTGCGGACTCGATATGGCGCGCGCGGCGCGCGGACATCATCTGGGGTCGAAAGACAACACCGATTCAGAGCTCGGGCGGTAGATGTGCTGCCGGCATTCTCTGAGCTACAACGCTATCCTTTCAAGCGCAGGCATCTCGTGCGCTGCGCGCCAACAAAACACCGATCATGCAAAACCCGATCAGCGACGCCGAGCGCGATCGCTGGCGTGTCCGCGGGGCTTCATGGACACGACAAAGTTTCTAATGGGCCCACGTACAGGTTCACGGCTGAGCCGTAGTGATCCAGGTTTTGAGAGTGGGTCGCGCGAACCCGCTGATCGCGGGTCCGGGCTTGTCGCCCGCAACCTGAATGGACGCCAGGTTGTAGAACACCCATCCTCCCCAAAACGCTCGAGAGCGTTGACTTTGGGGCTAATCTGCGTCGAGGCGGAACTGGCCGACAAATGATAACTTTGCAATCATCGGTGAGCCGCATTCACCTGTTCTGGATGGCTCTCTGATACGAAACTGAGCGCGAATCTGCCCTATTCACCTAACTCAATCGCGCGGCAAACGGCCCCGGCTCGTGCGACCACCATGTGCAACGCTAGATGCTGCCAGGCTGCCCTTCATCGCTCCGGAGCTCAGGGAGGGGCGCGGCGAAATTGAGCTGGTCCTGAAGGGCAAGCTGCCGAAGCTCTTCACCGACGGAGAACCCTCGCGGAGTCCTTCACTCCCACGCCGATAATTCGGACGGGATCGAGACCCTGGAGACGACGGCGAAAAGCGACGCGCCAGCGCGGATACGATGTATTTCGGGGCGCGCAGCAGCATCGAGCAGCCGACCGGCTCAACAAGCGCTTCGGCAAGGATTTCCGGATCCTTAGCGGCATCGAGTCGGACATTCTGGCGCACGGCTCGCTTGACTACGATGACGAGGTGCTTGGACGTTTCGACTTTCGTTGTCGCCAGTAGCCACGGGCGCTTCATGCTGGACTGCAAGACGCAGACGCAGGGACTGCTTCGGGCCGCTTCCGATCCCCACACGATTATCGTCGGCCACATGACCTGGCGGCAGCTACAGCGCCGCCCTGGCCACGAAATCGACCTGTGCGAAACACGTCGTGGTCAAGATCAACTCACATCCATGGCCTCTTTACCTGGATTGGCGTTGGCACCACTCGGCGCTTGTCCTCATCGTGGAACGCGACACCCTTGTGCGGCCGTGATTGTGGGGGGCTGGTGCGGCCGGCTGCCTACTCGCAAATCGCCTCTCGGCGGATGCTATCGCAACAGGCTGTCTCCTCGAGGCTGGCCCCGTGGACCGCAACCCATTCATTCATGTACCAGCGGGGTTTATCAAAACGCTTCGATCGAGCTCCAACTAGCAATTCAAGACGGATCCGACCGCTCGGACCGGTGGTCGACCTATCTAGACAGCTCAGGGTCGCACGCTAGGAGGCAGTTCGTCGATCAACGGCATGGTCTATAACCGTGATCCGTGTCCCATGAAATTTTGCACAGCCTCGAATGGGCGCTGGCTGAGCGTCGGCGGTGAACCATCGCGTAGAGACAGTCTATTCGACGACGTCAATCGTTCTCTAGGTAGCGCCACCTGAGCAAGGGCAGCAGAGTTGACAGTTTGCCCGACAGATCTGCTGGCCGAACCATCGCCTGACGCTGAACTGGAAACTCGCGGGGATTCGAGATGTTTCCGCAGATTGAGGTCAACGGCAAGAGCGGACTTGACTCGTTCGAGGTATTAAGTCTAGTTATGCAAGTGACAGGTGAGCCTCGACCTTCGTCGGGTATGCTCAAACCCGTCCCAGCCCAGAGAGGCATTCGTGGAGGAAATTCGGGTCGAGCGGCGAGACGGCGTTGCGCACGTCGTTCTGAATCGTCCAGCTGTAAGGAACGCCGTAACGCTTGCGATGTGGCGGGAGCTTGCTGACATGTTCTCGAGTTACGCCATTGATCGGGATGTCCGCGGCGTGATCCTGCGTGGCTCGGACCGGAACTTCTCCGTCGGCGCGGACATCTCCGAATTCGATCGCATCAGAGAAGACCGTCATCAGGCGGCTGCCTACGAAGTCGCAGTCGATGCCTGCTCGGGAGCGATTGCTGCACTGGGAAAGCCTGTCGTCGCGGCGATCGATGGCTATTGTCTCGGAGGCGGCTGCCATCTTGCGCTCGCTTGCGATTTCCGCTTCGCCCATCTCAACGCTATAATTGGCATTCCGTCGGCGAGGCTGTCGATTGTCTACGGAGTTCACAGTGTGCAGCGCCTGCTCGCACTCACCGGCGTGACCAACGCCAAGAGGATACTATATTCGGCAGACCGCTTCGGCGCCGAACAAGCCATTCGGATGGGCTTGATCGACGAGCTTCACGACGATGTCGTCACGGCCGCGGAGAAGTTCCTGCAACACCTCTCCGGCAATGCACCGCTCTCGATCTCCGGCGCCAAATTCATGCTGAATGGTCTCACCATGGGCAACGGAGCGCTGGATCTGGCGACAGCACAGCGGCTCGTTGACGAGGCATCCGACAGCAGCGACTTCAAGGAAGGCCGTGAGGCTTTCCTGCAGAAGAGGTCGCCACGGTTTTGCGGAGAATAGGTCGGATGAAGAAGCATCAGGATTTGGAGAGGGCCGATGAAGCCTGCCAAGTTTGACTATGTCGCTCCAACGACCGTGGAGGCGGCCGTCGAGGCACTAGTTGCCTCGAACGGAGAGGGAAAGCTGCTCGCCGGAGGGCAAAGCCTATTACCGCTCCTCAACTTCCGGATGGCCCGCCCTTCGGTTCTGATCGACCTCAACCGCATCGAAGGACTTTCCTATATCAAGGACCGGGGCGATAGCATCGCGATCGGCGCGCTGACCCGCCATCGTTACCTCGAACATTCGCCACTCATCGCTTCAAAGCTTCCGGTCTTGTCGGCCGCAATGCGGCACGTGGCTCACCTGGCTATACGCAATCGCGGCACAATCGGCGGCAGCTTGTCCCATGCGGATCCCGCCGCCGAACTGCCGATGCTAACGGTATTCTACGATGCGACCATATCAATTCGGGGCCCGAGCGGGCTCAGGACGGTCGCCGCGGAGGAGTTCTTTGTCGATGCTCTGACAAGTTGCCTAGAGCCCGACGAGATCGTCGTGGAAATCGAATTTCCGGTCCTCGATCACGACGGGTGGGCATTTGAAGAGGTCGCCCGCCGCTTCGGCGATTTCGCGCTGGCGAGCATCGCTCTGTCCGTTCGTCGCACGGGTGCCGGGCTCGAGGATGCGCGCGTCGCGGTGATGGGAGTGGCCAACACTCCGCTGCGCTTGAAGCAAGCCGAGCGGGAACTCGTTGCATTGCCGCTCGACGAACAGGCTCCGGAGCTCTTTTCCGAGATCATCGCGTCAGAGGTGTCTCCGAACGACGATGTTCATGCATCGGGTGAGTACCGCACGCACCTCCTGAAAGAGCTGTCCCGGCGCGCATTGCGCACCGCTCTGATACCGACGGAGCAAGCGGCATGACAGAGATCTCGGTGAAAGTGAACGGAGAGCGCTACGACATCACTGACGTCGAGCCGCGCATGCTGTTGTCTGACTTCTTGCGCGACCGACTAGGTCTCACCGGAACGCATGTCGGGTGCGAGCATGGTGTCTGCGGAGCCTGTACCATCCTTGTGAACGGCGACAGCGCGCGCGCCTGCTTGATGTTGGCAGTCCAGACCGATGGTGCCGAAATTGTAACAGTCGAGGGACTGGGGTCGGCCGAAGAACTAAACGTCCTTCAATCGCAGTTCCGCGAGCATCACGGGCTTCAGTGCGGCTATTGCACGCCCGGTATGCTGATGACCGGTGAGGACCTGCTTCGAAAGTATCCTCTAGCTACCGATGAGGACATCCGGGAGGGGCTTTCCGGAAATCTTTGCCGCTGTACGGGCTATCAGAACATTGTGGCCGCGATCCGCAGCGCCGCCCCTATGCGCGCAGGGAAAAAGTCATGAAGTTGAACTTCCTCGCCGCCGGGCGCCTTCGGATGAAGAAGAGTATCTACGTGGCCGGCGCAGAGCGGAGCGAGACGATCGATCTTCCGGTCAGCAGCGCGTTGGTTCGGCATAAGCAGGGCAATGTGCTGTTCGATACCGGATGTCATCCGTCCGTCGTCACCGACGCTGAGGGTCGTTGGGGCCCGCTCGCAAAGGTCATGAAGCCGATGATGCGAGAGGATGAGACACTGCTGCCAAGCCTGGCATGCACGGGCCTCGGGCCGGATGACATCGACATCGTCGTCAACTCGCACTTTCATCCGGATCATTGCGGTTGCAATCAGTTCTTCCGCAAGGCGACAATTCTCGCACATGCCAAGGAGATCGAAGCGGCGAAGGCGCCTGGCGCAGACGCCGCAGGATACCTCAAAGCCGACTGGGATAACGGACAGCCGATCGAGCTAGTAAACGGAGAGAAAGATGTCTTCGGCGACTCTAGTCTGGTTCTGCTTCCGCTGCCGGGCCACACGCCGGGGACGATGGGAGCGCTCGTCAATTTGGATAAGGATGGGCAGTTCCTGCTCGCCTCGGATGCCGTCAGCCTGCGCCAGAACCTCGATGCTGACGCGGCCCCCCGCAACACTTGGAACGTCGAACAGCAGTTGAAGACGTTTGCGGAGGTTCGCCGGATCGAGAAGTCCGGTGCAACGGTGATCTGCGGACACGACGATGCGCAATGGCAAGGCTTGCGCAAAGGCGGCGACAGCTATGAATAGAGATCATCGCGCCAACCCCTCCGACGTGCAGCGCCCGAAAAACGTCGGCGCGCCGATAAGGCGCACCGAGGATCCACGCCTGCTCGCGGGAAGCGGTGAATACACCGCCGATCGAAAGCTGGATCGGCCGTTGCATATCGCCTTCCTACGCAGCGCCCAGGCGCATGCCAGACTTGTGCGGATCGACATGTCTGCCGCCCTGGAAGCGCCGGGTGTCGTGGCGGTGCTGACCGCGGAGGAGATAGCCGGCGATTTCAAGCCGGTCATCCCATTCTCTCGGATGGCGAACTACTACGCGACGCCGATTCTGCCGCTCGCCTCCGGAAAGGTCCGTTATGTTGGAGAGGCCGTCGCCGCCGTCGTCGCCACCTCGCGCTACCTGGCCGAAGATGCGATCGAATTGATCGACGTCGACTACGAACGTCTGGAGCCGGTCGCGCGCCCGGAAGCAGCGGTCGCGGAAGGTGCGGCTCTGCTCCACGAGGAGGCTGGGACGAACGTCCTGATCGCCCGCGAGTTCAAGAAGGGGGACGTCGAAACCGGTCTGGCTGGCGCCGCGGTGAGGGTGGGTGGGCGTTTCGAGATGACTCGAAAGGCGGCGCTTGCGATGGAGCCGCGCAGCTACGCTGCCGAATACGAGAAGCGAAGAGATGCGCTCACGCTCTACACGTCCTCGAACATCCCAGGCATCATCCGCGATGCCATCTCGGAATCGCTCTCGCTTCCAGGACATCGCCTGAGGGTGGTCGCCCCCGACGTCGGTGGCAGCTTCGGGTCGAAAGGCTCGCTGTATCCGGAGGAGCTTCTGATCTGCATCGCCGCACGCAAGCTGCGCCGATCGATCAAATGGACGGCGGACCGGCTCGAAGACATCAGCAGTAGCAGTCAGGCTTTTGCCGAGATCGTTGACGCCGAAATGGGCTTCGACGTGAACGGCATGGCTACCTCGCTGCAAGCAGACGTGATCGGCGACGTCGGCGCCTTTTCCATCTATCCGTGGACTTGCGGCCTGGAACCCGTGCAGGTCGTCAGTTTCCTGCCCGGCCCCTACAAGATCCAATCATATCGCGGCGCGGTTCGCGGTGTAGCGACTTGCAAGCCGCCGACCGGACCCTACCGAGGTGTTGGCCGGCCTGTTTCGACCTTCGTTTGCGAGCGTCTGATGGACATGGGCGCCAAGGCACTGGGGATCGATCCACTCGAGATCAGGCGCCGCAACATGGTGCGGGCTGAAGAATTCCCATACCGGATCGCGTCCGGCATCATTTGGGACAAGACTGGCTTTGTGGACTGCTTGGAGGCTGCCGCCGAGGCAGCGGGCTACGATAAGCTTCGAACTCAACAGTCCGAGGCCCGCAAACGTGGGCGGCTTTTCGGGATCGGCATCGCTTCATACGCGGAACTGACCGGCATCGGCTCACGTATAGCGGTCGCGCCAGGCATGCCGATCAATACGGGCTCGGAAACGGCGAAGATCACGATCGATTCGACCGGAGGCATCACCGCAGCGTTTGGCGTCGCCTCCCATGGCCAGGGCCTCGAGACGACTTTGGCGCAGATCGTTGCCGACGACCTCGGTGCGCGCTTCGAGGACATTCGCGTCATTCAAGGTGATAGCGACGAGGTCCCGATGTCGACCGGGACGTACGCCAGCCGCAGCGCGGTGCTCGGCGGTGGTGCCGCGAAGCATGCCTCAGAGATCCTGAAGGCCAAGATTAAGAGGGTGGCATCGCATCTCCTGGAAGCTAACGCGGATGACCTCGAAGTCTCCGAGGGAATGGTGACTGTACTCGGCACCGATCGCACAGTGTCTTTCAAGCAGATTTCCAAGGCCGTCTATTCCGACATGAAGACCTTGCCGGTCGATGCGCGGGAAGAGCTGACTGCGAGCTACACCTACGATCCGGTCAATGGCACAACCGCGGCGGCAACCCACATCGCGGCGGTCGAGATCGATCCGGCGACGTGCTTCGTAAAGATCCACAAGTTCGTCGTCGCCGAGGATTGTGGCCGCATCATCAATCCGATGATCGTGGATGGTCAGGTCCACGGGGGCGTCGCACAGGGCATCGGTGCCGCGCTGTTCGAGGAACTCATCTACGATGACGATGGCCAACTTCTCAGCGCGAGCCTTGTCGACTACGTGATTCCGTCGGCCCCGGAAGTGCCGACGATGGATGTCGTCCACGTCGAAAGCGAGTCCGCGGTGGCGGGCGGGTTCCGCGGTATGGGCGAAGGCGGCACAATCGGTGCGCCGGCGGCGATCGCCAACGCTATCGCCGACGCGCTATCGCCCCTCGAGATTGACGTCTCGATCCTTCCAATGACTCCGGAACGCATCTTCAGGCTTATCCAGAACGCAAAGCTTAGAGCAAAGGAAAAAACATGACGGACCTCAAAGGACGTGTCGCGCTGGTCACGGGAGGCGGCCGCGACGTCGGCGCTGCTATCTGCAAGATGCTGGCGGAACGTGGCGCGTCCGTCGCAGTCAATTACCACAGTTCGAAGGTGGATGCAGAAGGAGTCGTCGCTGAGATCGAAAGGACCGGCGGAAAAGCAAAAGCCTATCAGGCCGACGTCGCTGATGCAGATGTCGTCAAGAAGATGATCGCCGGCATCAAGAACGACTTCGGTGGCCTCGATATTCTCGTCAACAACGCGGGCCTGGTATTTCGAAAAAAGTTCAGTGAGAGCACGCCGGAGGATTGGAAGAAGCAGGTCGACACCTGTCTTTACGGCGCATTGAACTGCTCCCATAGCGCGGGACCGCTGCTTGAGGCGTCGGGCCATGGACGCATCATCTCGATTATGGGCGACTCCTCGCGCGTCGGCGAATCCGGGCTCGCGATCGGCGCAGCCGCGCGCGCCGGAACGATCGCGCTGATGAAATCGCTGGCTCGCGAGTGGGGCCGTTCGGGCATTACCGCGAACTCGATCTCGCTTGGTCTGATCGAGACCGCACACGACAAGGCCTGGGTCGAAGCTAATCGCGACAAATTGGTCAAGGCCTACGCCATTCGTCGCCTGGGCCTGCCATCGGATGTGGCTCCCCTCGTAACCTTGCTCGCCTCGGACGCCGGCGCCTGGATTACCGGCCAGGTCATCAGCGTGAACGGCGGATATTCGATGGTCTGAGGGAGGCGGCGATGCTCAATGTCGATCTGATCGCACCTATTGCGAGGCTCATGGAGCGTCAGGCGAAAAGCCGACCCGAGCAGGTGGCGTATTGGGATTCGGCGCGGTCAATCACCTACGCACAACTCGCCGACCGTACCGCCTCAATCGCTGCGAACCTGACGAGGGCAGGGTTGAAGGAGGGCGGCAGGCTCGCGGTGTACTTGCCGAATGGGGTGAACTGGATCGAAGCCTGCTTCGCTGCGTTGCGGGCCGGGGCCGTTGTGGTGCCGATCAGCTTTGATGCAGCCGAGGGGGAGGTCAGCTATCGTCTGACCGACGCCGACTGCGGTATTATCGTCACAGCGGGTGCCCGAAAGGACCTGCTGGAAAAAATCTGTCGGGACGCGAGTATCTCGCCGACAGTGATCCTCGCTGGGCCGGACGCCGGTGGAGCCGGAGTATCTATGGAGGACCTCGCTAAGGCGCATGGCGCGGCGTCGCTCGATCCGGCGGACATCGATCGATCTTCGTTTATCATCTACACGTCAGGAACCACGGGACGGGCAAAGGGCGTGCTGTTGTCGATCCGCGGTATGCTGTGGATTTCGGCAGCGTGTTGGGCGCCGATCGCCAAATTGACGAGCGAGGACGTGATCCTATCGCCGCTTCCACTCTTCCATTCCTATGGTCTGAACCTCTCGGTTCTTGGTGTGCTTGCAGTCGGCGCCAGTGAGCACATCATGGAGCGCTTCTCGCCGCAGCAGGCGCTCGAACTGCTCCAGACCGGCAAATATTCGGTCATGCCGGGCGTGCCAACGATGTTTCACTACCTTTTGCTCCGCGCGCAGGAGGCCGGCATCGAGCGTTTGGGAGCCGTGCGCCTGTGCATCTCGGCAGGCGCGATCATGCCCGCGACTTTGAACAAGGCGTTCGAGGAACGCTTCAAGACGCGGCTTCTCGACGGATACGGTATCACCGAGACATCTACGATGGTGACCATGAACTGGCTGCACGGCGGCAGGCCGATGGGATCGTGCGGCCTTCCGGTGCCCGGCCTCGCGGTCCGCATCGTCGATCCGTCCTCGCTTGAGGACGTCCCGATCGGCGAGGAAGGCGAACTGATCGTCCGCGGGCCGAACCTCATGCACGGCTATCACAACAAGCCTGCGGAAACTGCTTCGGCGCTGCGCAAGGGTTGGTATCATACCGGCGATCTCGCGAAATCGGACCCGTCGGGCTATCTGACGATCACCGGCCGGATCAAAGAACTGATCATCCGCGGCGGTCAGAACATTGCGCCGGCCGAGATCGAGGAAGTGGTCGTGAAGCACCCCCAGGTCAGGGATTGCGCCGTCGTCGGGATGCGGCACGCGACATTAGGCGAAGTGCCGTGCCTCTTCGTTGTCCCGAAGGATGAGGCTCTCGACGTCCCCGCGCTGCTGGAGCATTGCAGGGCGCATCTCTCCTCATACAAGATCCCGGAATCCACACATCTCGTCGGAGAAATTCCGCGCACGGGGTCTGGCAAAATCATGCGCTTCAAGCTCGTCGAGGCCTTGAGCGCCCAGGCTTGATCCGCGCGCGCATTCAGTCTACGGAGCGCGGACCGAGCGCGCCAAAGGATTTCGGATCGTAGGCGAGACGATACCGCATGTCTGCGGCTAGGATCGGCGTCTTGCACCGATCGCAATCGACGACAGGATCGAAGTCGTGGCCGCACTTGATGTGCGTGAGGATAAGGGGCGGCTTTCCCTTCGAAAGCCAGCGATCACCCCATCTCAGCATGGCGATGAAGGGACCGTAAAGCTCTAAACCCATGTCCGTTAGCAGGTATTCGTAGCGGTCGGGAGAAGTTTGATAGCGTCTCCGTCGGAGCACTCCCCTGGCGACCAAGCGATTCAACCGATCAGTCAGGATATTGGGTGCGATTGCGAGCTCATTGAGAATCTTATCGTAGCGCCGGTTGCCGAAGAATCCTTCCCGGACGACCATAAAGCTCCATTTGTCGCCGATGATCTCAAGGGCGCGAGATACGGAGCTGGGGCGACCGAGCATGAACCGGCTTCCATCCGAAGGGCGCCGTGTATTACGACCAGCTTTCGCCGGACTGCGGCCGGCACCAGGTCCATCGCGGTATTTCGCGTCGCGCGCCGAGATGCTTTCGCCGCAATGGGAGCACGTGACGATCGGGTGACTTTCGCAGCCGCAGATCGCGTGGACAAGCGTCAGCGGAGGCGGCTTGCCTTTGGACAGCCAACGGTCTCCGAACTGCATGAGCGCAATAAAGCTCGGATAGAGATCGAAGCCCATTCTCGTCAGTCGGTACTCCTTCCTCTGTGAAGAGCCAGGCGCAACTTGGCGGAAGATCCCGAGCTGCGTCAGTTTTTTCAGCCGATCGGTCAGAGTAGCCCGCGGAATGCCAAGCGCCGATCGAAAGGCTTCAAAGGTCTGAGTTCCAAAAAATGCCTCGCGGATGATCAGGAAAGCCCATGCGTCCGAGACGATGTCCAACGTGCGAGCGACAGAGCAGTTGCGCTCCGTTCGTCCACCGGCAGTACGGGCAGCAGCGGCTGCCGTCTTCGGTTTGGCCGATGTTCTGGACGTTTGGAGTTTAGCGGCGACAGGCATTCCGACGGTCCGTTTTCGCACAGCCGCCACGACCGGACAGCCCTGAAAGTTGCGCACCTGTAACACATCGCGCGATTGACTCGTTGAAAAAATAAGTCTAGTTATGCATGTAATAACAGTCTAGTTATGATAGTGAGACCGGGATTGGAAACCAGAGAAGGCGGGAGGCGTGTCATGAAGGGTAGAGTGAATAGCGGCCTGATCGCGGCGGCAACGATTCTGACGGTGAGCGTCGGCGCCGGTGCTCAGACCGTTACAATCTCGGACGATGTCGTGAAGATCGGCGTGCTAACTGACATGTCCGGTCAATTCTCGCACGAGTCGGGCGAAGGCGCGGTGACTGCGATCAAGATGGCTGTCGAGGATTTCGGTGGCAAAATCCTCGGAAGACCGATTCAGGTCGTTGTCGCCGATCATCAGAACAAGCCCGACACGGCCTCCGCGCTGGCGCGCAAATGGTTCGATGTTGAGAAGGTTGACATGATCGGGAACCTGATCAATTCCTCAATCGCACTTACCGTTTCCGGGCTTGCGAAGGACAAGAATCGGATTGCCATCATCAACGGCTCCGGATCTTCTCGTCTGACTGGCGATGCGTGCACGCCGAACAGCATACACTACTCTTATGATACGTACGCGCTCGCGCGCGGAACCGGCGCTGCGCTGGCGAAGGAAGGAAAGAAGTCCTGGTACTTCTTGACCGCGGACTATGCGTTCGGGCACGCCCTCGAAGCCGACACTTCCGCTGTCGTGAGGGCAATGGGTGGTGAGGTCGTCGGATCGACACGATACCCGCCTGAGTCGTTCGATCAGTCCTCGCACCTGCTCCAGGCGCAATCGTCGAAAGCCCAGGTTGTTGCACTGGCCGGATCGGGCAACGTACTGGTCAACTCAATCAAGTCCGCGCAGGAATTTGGAATTCAACAACGCCAAACGCTGGCAGGCCTGCTCGTCTGGGAAACTGACATTAAGGCCCTTGGCCTTTCGGCCGCTCAGGGACTGGTATTGACGAACGCATTTTACTGGGACCGTGACGGTGAGACGCGCGAATGGTCGAAGCGGTTCTTCGAAAAGATGAAGGTGATGCCGCACATGGGTGATGCCGGCGACTATTCGTCGACCATGCACTATCTGCGCGCGGTCGAAGCGGCCGGCACGGACGAAGCTCAGGCAGTCATGAAAAAAATGCGCGAAATGCCCGTGAATGACTTCTTCGCCAAAAACGGACGTATTCGAGAGGACGGCCGCATGGTGCACGACATGTACGTATACGAAGTCAAGAAGCCGTCGGAATCGAAGGGTGATTGGGATTTCTACAGGCTCCGCGAAGTGATCCCGGGCGATCAGGCGTTCCGTCCGCTTAAGGATAGCGCCTGCCCGATCGTGAAGAAAGGTTGAGCGAGGAGAGTCGGGTTCGAACCCGTGTGCGTCATGGCTCAAACTCAAGGAGGCATCTCGATGGATCAGGAAGTTGTCGCGGCGAGATCTGGAGTTATGAACCCGATCCGCAGTGGAGCCGAATATATCGAGAGCCTCCGCGGACGTAGATTGACAGTCTATTTGATGGGTGAGCCGGTCGATGAACCGGTCGACCACCCCATGATCCGGCCGTCGATCAATGCGGTGGCAAGAACCTACGATCTTGCAAATGAGGACCCCGCCCTCGCGTCCGCAGTGTCACCGCTCACGGGCGGCAACGTCAACAGGTTCCTGCATATCTCCACCAGCTCTGCCGATCTTGTGATGCAGAACAAGATGCAGCGCCGTCTTGGACAACTGACGGGTACCTGCTTCCAGCGCTGTGTGGGTATGGATGCACTAAACTCACTGCACTCGGCAACCTACGATTTGGACGGAAAATACGGCACGCACTACCACGCGCGATTCAAACATTTCCTCACACGCATGCAGGCCATGAACCTGGTCATCGGAGGGGCAATGACCGACGTCAAAGGAGATCGCGGTCGCTCGCCTTCGCAACAGTCGGATCCAGACCTGTTCCTGCACGTCGTCCGTCGAACGGCTGAAGGCGTTTTCGTCCGAGGAGCGAAAGCACATCAAACCGGATGCTTAAACTCGCATTGGCTGATCGTCATGCCGACGATGAGATTGGAGGGGCCCGACAAGGATTACGCAATCGTTGGCGCGATCCCGGTCGATGCTGCGGGCATGACCTATATTTACGGGCGGCAGTCTTGTGATACCCGAAGCACTGAAGGCGGAGAGATCGACGCGGGCAACGCGCAATTCGCGGGCCAGGAGGCGATGATCATCTTTGAGGATGTCTTCATTCCCAATGAGCACATTTTCCTGGATGGGGAGGTCGAATTTGCCTCGACGCTCGTCGAGCGCTTTACCTGCTATCACCGCCGTAGCTACGTCTGCAAAACGGGAGTGGGCGACGTCCTGATCGGTGCCGCAGCAACCATTGCTGACTTCAACGGTGTCGATCGCGCATCGCATGTCCGCGACAAGCTCGTCGAGATGACCCATCTCAACGAGACGATCTACGGCACAGGCATTGCCGCGAGCAATCAAGGAATCGAGATGAAATCCGGTGCTTTCTTGCCGGATGAGATGCTCGCGAACGTCTGCAAGCATCATGTCACGCGGTTACCTTATAAGATCGGCCGACTGGCTCAGGATCTCGCAGGTGGGCTGATGGTGACGTTGCCCTCCGAGCGCGAGCTCAAGCATGAGAAGATCGGTCCGATGATCAAGAAATATCTGAAGGGGCGGCCTGAGATCGCAACGGAAGACCGGATTCGCATCCTTCGCCTGGTGGAAAACATGACCCTCGGAAGGAACGCTGTGGGCTATCTCACTGAGTCCATGCATGGCGCCGGCTCGCCGCAAGCACAGCGTATCCAGATCGCCCGATCGATGCAGATCGAGCTCAAGAAGGAATTGGCCAAAGCGCTCGCCGGTATTTCTTCCACGACGCGGGCAGAGATCGAGAGCGATCTATCGACTTACATGGCCAGGGTCTTTGCGCCTGTTCCCAACTGAGCCCACAGAGGCGGGCCGATCTCGGCTATTTCGGAGACATCAATGGCAATGACAATGAACGGGGAGATCCTGCTCGCCGCCTCACGGGAAGTCGTTTGGACCAAATTGAACGACCCCGTCGTTTTGAAAAGTTGTATTCCCGGATGCGAGGAGTTGGAGAGGATCGATGGGGACGAATTTCGGGCCGTTGCAAAAATGAAGGTGGGACCTGTTTCGGCGCGATTTAGAGGCAGGGTGATTCTGAAAGATCTCGATCCGCCGAGAAGCTATAATATCGTTGGCGAGGGCGAAGGCGGCGTCGCAGGCTTCGCGAAAGGTGGCGCGAAAGTAAATCTGCTAGAGCGGAATGATGGCACGCTCTTGACCTATCACGTCGACGCGCAGATTGGTGGAAAGCTCGCGCAGTTGGGACAGCGGCTGGTCAACGGAGCGGCTAAGAAGCTGGCCGACGAGTTCTTCGCCAATCTTGCCCGAGCACTTTAGTTGAAGAACCCGACATCGCGAGAGCAGCTAATTCTGCCCGACGTTCCCCATGCCGCGCCGTAATGGAGCCGCGACGCTCATCGGTCGCCTCCCGATCCCCGCTGAACGAGCGGGCTCTTAGGGCGCGCGGATATGCAGGGCGCCATCAGCGTAGAAGTAGGGTCACCGCGATCGGGATCAAGAACGATGTCACAAGCGCGTTCAGGCCCATGGCAATCCCGGAGAAAACGCCGGCCACCTCGTCGACTTGGAACGCCCGTGCTGTGCCGATACCGTGTGCGGCGATACCGACCGCGAAACCCCGGGCGCGAAAATCGGTAATGGCGGCCCGGTTCATGAGGGGCGTGACGATGATGGCTCCCAGGATCCCGGTGAGTACAACCGAGACAGCGGTCAGGGACGGATCGGCGTGCAGGGATTCGCTGATTCCCATGGCCACGCCGGCTGTAACTGATTTTGGCGAAAGCGATAGGATAACTGATCGAGGCAGACCGAAGGCCTCGGCTAACAGTACGACCGTAACGATCGCGGTAATCGAGCCAACTACCAGCGAAACCAACATTGGCAGAAGCGCAGCGGTGACCCGTGCCCGGTTGTCGTAGAGTGGGATCGCGAGCGCAACCGTCGCTGGCCCGAGAAGAAAGTGCACGAACTGGGCGCCCGCGAAGTATGTGGTGTACGTAGTGTCCGTGACGATCAAGAACGCGCCGATGATCCAGATCGAGTGCAATACAGGATTTGCCAGCGGATGCCGGTGCGTCATAAGCGAGATAGCGTCCGCGATGGCGTAAATCGAGAGCGTTACGGTGAGCCAAAGCAGAGGTGACTGCGAGAGGTAGACCCACAGCGAGAATGAGTTTTCGCTCATGGCCCCGGTTGGCTCCTTGAGAGAAGCCGGTTGACCGCGAGGAATGTAGTCACGGTCACGAGCAGTGTGATGACCACCGAGGCCGACAAGGTCAATAAAATTGCGGCGCCGTGCTCGATGACCAAGTCGAGTTTCTTCACGACGCCTACGCCAGCGGGAATGAACATTAGAGATAGGTGGCCGAGCAGGCTACGGCCCGTTGTCTCAACTGCATCGTTCTGCAATGGGCCACGCCTGAGGGCGGTGAAGTGATCGCGAGTCAAGAGAAGCAGCAGCAAGAACGCCATGCCGAGCACCGGTCCGGGCATCGGCAGCCCGACACCGCGCACAATTGCTTCGCCCACCAACTGGCAGAGCAGAATCAGGCTGAGACCTGCGATCATGCGAGGCGCTCGACGGTGGCCAAACTGGGCTCAATCAGGCTTGCATGAGTATTTTGCCGGCAAGACGGATGCGAGGTCGATGTGAGAAAGCTCAGCCGTATGGCAGAAACAGACCTACCGGGCCCGAGCTGTGCCTGAATCGAGGTTGCCACAGGCGCTACGCCGCGGGAATCTTCAAGGAAGACATGAAGTGCTCCATGTTCGCCTCCACGCTTTCCCGGCTGAGCATGCCCGTCTTCTGATCACGGATCATTGCATACATCTTCTCGTGTAGGCCCACAGCGCGGTAGCGTCCGCTGACCTCCAGCGATTTGCGGATCCAGGGAGCGACCATGTTCAGGACGAAATCGGCGATCACCACGATCAGTTTGTTGCCCGCTGCGGCATAGACTGCTCGGTGGAAGTCGAGATCGGCTTCCAGCAGTTTGTCGATCGGCGAATGGGGGTCTTCGGAGAGAGCCTTCAGCCGGTCGATGCTCTCTCTCATGACGGCTAGATCCTTTTCGGTGCGTCTTATCGAGGCCAGCTCTGCGCAATTGCGATCGAAAATGTATCGAAGCTCCATCAGCATCTCGGGAGTTGAATCCTGGAGATAGAGCTGAAACATCATCAGCGGCATCACGGCGGTGCCTTCATCCTTCCGGATGTAGTTGCCGTGCCCATGTCGGGTTTCGATCAATCCCGACACCGCAAGCGTCTTCATCGCCTCACGGATAGGAGTGCGACTGATGCCAAGCTTCTCTGCGAGCTCCTTCTCATTGGGCAATTTGTCTCCGGGACTTAGATTTCCGTTGGCGATCTCACCCGTAATGTAGTTCAGCGCGACTTCGACACGCGTGGGCAGTTTTTTGGTTTCCATTCGCTCCATCGGTCGCTCGCAACTCTAATTTTCTGCCGTCGCAAGCCAAGCGAACACATAAGCCGCTAGGCGACCAGCCCAAACCACCGACATCCACAAGGTAGGAGGTATGATCTCCATTGACAATAGGTACAAGGTATGACCTCATATCTCCACAGAAGAGCGCGATCAAAGACGCCGCTGGAGGAAACCGATGCATTTGTCGACCGGGGCAAATCCGGAAGGCCGCGACGAGGTCGCCGTTAAGGGGCGAGACGAGCCGCTATTGGTGGCGGAAGGAATCACGAAGTCTTTCAATGGCGTTGCAGCCCTTCGCGATGGTCGGCTCGTTCTCAAACGCGGAACCGTCCACGCGTTGTGTGGAGGTAACGGCGCCGGAAAATCGACTTTCCTGAACATCGTGATGGGCTTGCTGCACCGCGACGAGGGCAGCATTCGGATCGACGGGGTGGCCGTCGATTTCAGGAGCGCCGCAGACGCACTGCGACACGGTGTGACGATCATCACTCAGGAGCTGTCTCCGGTTCCGGAAATGACAGTGGCCGAGAACATCTACTTGGGAAGAGAGCCGAAGATCGGCGGGCTTGTGGTGGACTTCCCCAAGATGCGGCGGGCCGCAAAACGGCTTCTGGATGACCTTGAATTCGACGTTCCGGTCAGTGCCCGCATGAGAGACTTGAGCTTGGCCCAGGTCCAGCTCGTCGAGATTGCGAAGGCGCTGAGTCACCGTGCGGACATCGTCATTATGGATGAGCCGACCTCGGCCATCGGCGAACACGAGGTGCACATCCTCTTCAATGCGCTGAAGCGGCTAAAGGCGCGTGGAGCCGCGATCATCTACGTCTCGCACAAGCTGACCGAGATTTTCGAGATTGCGGACGAATACACGGTCTTCCGCGATGGCCGCTTCATCGAAAGCGGACCAATTTCCTCGATTGACCGAAATCACCTCGTGACTCAGATCGTCGGCCACGAGATCAAGTCGGTGGAGAAGGGAAGGCCGAACGAGGGCGCGCCAATCCTGCTCGAAGTACGCTCTTTGTCGCGTGGATCTCATTTCAAGAACATCTCTGTGACCGTCGCTGCAGGAGAAGTTCTGGGAATCTACGGTTTGCTTGGCTCTGGTCGGACTGAATTCCTGGAGACGATCTATGGCATCCACGCGCCGACCGCCGGCGACGTCTTTCTTGATGGAAAGAGGGTCGATCCCGGCAATCCCAAAAAGTGCATCCAACGAGGCATGGCCATGGTGCCCGAGGATCGGAAGGACACCGGCCTCGTTCTGTGTGCCTCCATCGCACATAACATTGCATTGTCGTCCCTTGCGCTGCGCACCGTCAGCGGATTCGTCCGCCGCAAGGCGGAGGCGGCCGCAACAGATCGCATGATGCGCTTGCATCGGATCAAGGCGGCATCCCCAAATGTCGCCGTGGAGACGCTCAGCGGCGGAAACCAGCAGAAGGTGGTTTTCGCACGCTGTCTCCTGACCAATCCGCGTCTGCTGATCTGCGACGAGCCAACCCGCGGGATCGACGAGGGTTCAAAGCAGGAGATCTACGCCTTTCTCCGCGAGTTCGCGGCGAAGGGCAATGGCGTGCTCGTGGTCTCATCCGAAGCGCCGGAAATCCTCCAGATCAGCGATAGGATCGCCGTTTTTCGGCAAGGACGACTGGATCATGTCGTGGATGGACACGAGACAACCCAGCAAATGCTGACAGATCTCGCAAGTTGAGCGGATCGAAGAGCTTTCCAAACTGGCTTTGCGCATGCGGTCGAAGCGAGGAGTTGAGGTGGTGACCAACGTAGTTAGCAGCGTCCCTACGGGTGCGCGATCGAAAAGTATTGCTGCTGTCGGACCGTACCTGAAGTCGTTCAGCATCGTCATCGTGTTCGTGGTCATTTCGGCATTCTTCGCCGTGGCCAACGAATACTTCATGACCTGGCTGAACTGGGTGAACCTGCTGCGACAATCCTCGATCAACGGCGTTCTGGCGATCGGGGTGACGTTCGTGATCCTGACAAAAGGCATCGACCTTTCCGTTGGCTCCGTTATGGCTCTCGCAGGCATGATCGCAGCGAGCCTCGTGACTTCGACCAACCAGCACTTCGTGCTGTGGGCTGTTCTGGCAGGGCTCGGAACGGGCGCCGCGTTGGGCCTGGTCAATGGCGTCATTGTGACCACATTCAATGTTCCACCTTTCGTCGCCACGCTCGGAATGCTGAGCATGGCGCGCGGCTTGACCCTGATCTTTTCCGAGGGGCGTCCCGTTCCCAATCTCTCCGAGTCGTTCCGATGGATCGGCGGCGGCAGCGTTGCTGGCGTTCCTGTGCCGGTCTTAATTCTGTTTCTTGTGTTCGCCATCGGATGGGTCGTTCTCTCTTACACGACGTTCGGGCGTTACGTCTACGCCGTGGGAGGAAACGACAAGGCCGCCAGGACGAGCGGCATCTCCACGCGGAGCGTCATTGCATCCACCTACATTATCTCAGGCCTCCTCGCCGGACTCGCCGGCCTGGTGCTTACTTCCCGTACGACTGCCGCACTTCCACAGGCGGGCATCGGCTACGAACTCGATGCAATCGCGGCCGTGGTGATCGGCGGGACTAGCCTCGCAGGAGGGCGCGGCTCGCTGGTCGGGACGTTGTTCGGCGCACTCATCATCGGGACGATCAACAACGGCATGGATCTGATGGGCGTGTCTTCTTACTACCAGCAGCTTTTCAAGGGCGCGATCATTGTCGTCGCCGTGATGCTCGACCAATTTCGCAAGTGACACCTGCGAAGACCATTACAGACGATGACAACGGCTGTAACGCCCAGCATGGGCGGACTAGGTGACTGACCACATCAATCGGAGGAGACGATGAAGGTTACGCGTAGATCGACGATGGCGAGTTTCGCCGCTGCTGCAATCATTCTATCGACCGGTACGGCCTTTGCTCAAAGCAAGACGCGGATCGCCGCCCTATCGTTCGGGGAATCCGGCGAGTACATGAAGGCCTGGTCCAGCGAGATTCAGAGCCACCCGGCAGTCAAGGACGGTTCTGTCGCAGTCACGATCTTTGACGGCAAGTACGATCCTCTCGTCCAAGCGAACCAGATCGATACGGCCATTACCCAAAAGTTCGATGCCATCATCATGTCACCGTTCGATCTCCAGGCGTCGGCGCCCGCAATCGATAAAGCCGTCGCGGCTGGCATTCCGGTGATCGTATCGGCGCTGAAAACCGCATCGAAGAATTACACCGCGTCGATCATCGTCAACGACACGGAGGGAGGGCGTATTATCGGGGATCAGTTAGGCAAGCTGCTTCCGAATGGTGGGAACGTGGTGTTGATGGAAGGCCCCATTGGTCAGTCGGCGCAGATCGAGCGCAAGGCTGGCATCGACGCCGGCTTGGCCAAGTTCCCGAAGCTCAAGTTGATTGCCAGCAAGTCGGGCAACTGGAGCCGTGCCGAGGGGCAGTCGCTCATGGAGAATTGGTTGCTCGCGCATCCGGGGCAGATCAATGCCGTACTCGCCGAAAATGACGAGATGGCGCTGGGCGCGATTGAGGCCATGAAGAGTGCAAAGGTCGACTTCAAGTCGGTTCCGGTGCTCGCAATCGATGGCATCCCGGACGGCAAGCGCGCAGTTCAGAAAGGCGAAATGACTGTAACGCTCTACAAGTACGCCCGTGCTGAGGGGCAGGGCGCAGTCGATCTCGCCCTGCGTGCCATCAAGGGGGACAGTTACAAGCCGCGGTCCGAGGTCTGGGATTCTTTGATGGAGTGGAAAGGCGGAACCCAGAAGGATTACACCGTCCCGTGGCTCATCTTGGATTCCTCGAACGTCGCAAAATACATGTGAACCCTATCGTGCGCACGCGGCGAACGGCTGGGTGCGCACTGATGCTTAAACAGGGATATTTGGAAATGGTGGCTCTGCAAAAAAGGGCGCTTCCGAACGGGCGTCTGAGTTTGACTTCGCTTGGGCTTGGGACGTCACCTTTGGGCGGGTGCGGTGTTCCGGTCGGCTTTGAGATCTTCGAGGCGGTGATCCTGAAAGCCTACGAGCAGGGCGTGCGCTATTTCGATGTTGCTCCGCTTTACGGTCTCGGAAAGTCCGAGCATTTCCTCGGTCATGTTCTTCGTGTGCACGGCCTTCGTCAGGACGTCGTGGTGAGCACCAAGGCGGGCCGGCTGTTGAAGCCGGCAAGCCGGTCGAAGCGCGCGGAAAGTCTTTATGGGATCAATTGGGTTGATCCGCTGCCCTTCCTCGACGAATACGATTACAGCTACGATGGCATCATGAGGTCTTTCGAAGATAGTCAGCAGCGCCTCGGTCTCGACCACATCGACATTCTTTTCCTGCATGACTTGAGCGGAGTTTGGCACCGGGAGAAGTATCCCCTGTATCTGGGGCAACTCCGCGAGAGCGGATACCGGGCTTGCGATGAGCTCCGTCGGTCGGGAGCCGTCAAGGCGATCGGTCTCGGCGTCAACGAGACGGCTTCAGTGCTTGAAGTGGCTGCGGAATTCGATCTCGACTGCTCACTTGTAGCAGGACGGTACACGCTCCTTAATCATGCGCCGTTGACGGAGTTCTTTCCCGAGGCTCAACGCCGCGGCATCGGCATCATCGCCGGCGGTGTCTACAATTCGGGGATCTTGGCCGAGGGCAGTCGGGGTAACGCATTAACGCGGACCTATGACTATCAGACGGCTCCAGAATCCATCGTAGAGCGCGTGAAGGCGCTGGAAGCTGTCTGCGAATGTCACAAAGTCGTGCTTGCCAATGCGGCTTCCCAGTTCGTCTATGCGCATCCGGCCGTGACATCGGTCGTTCAGGGCGCACTCACGACCACACATGTCGCGCAGAACGTCGCCTCGATATCGACGCCAATTCCTCAGGCATTCTGGATGGACCTGAAGAGCGAAGGCCTGATTCCCACACATGCCCCGCTCCCGGGTCCGGGCTCACTGGCCCGGTCGGGCTGAACTTCCACGTCAAGCAAGGAGAAGAGCGCTGATGCCGCTCGAGACACGAACTCTAGGCCGCACCAAAGTTTCCGTCACATCGCTGGGGCTCGGGACAGTGCCTCTTTCCGGGTTCAATGTCGCAGTGCCATATGCCGAATTCGAAGCTGTCGTGAAAGCTGCATTCGATCTCGGCGTGCGCTACTTTGATTGCGCGCCGATGTATGGTCTCGGAAAGGCCGAGCACTTCCTCGGCCGCGCTATCCGTGACCTCCGTATCCGAGACCAGATTATAGTAAGCACAAAGTGCGGCCGGGTGCTCAAGCCAGCCAGTCGGACACCGAAGCTCGAGACCGTTTACGGGATCGAATGGGTTGATCCGTATCCGTTTCGAGACACGTACGACTATACGTATAGCGGCGTGATGCGCTCGTTCGAGGACAGTCAGCAGCGTTTGGGCCTCGATTATATCGATGTGCTTCTGATTCACGACGTGGGACGCGCATGGCACGGCGATCAAGCAGAATTCTACTGGAACCAGCTCCGGGAGAGCGGGTACCGAGCGCTCGAGGAACTGAAGAGTTCGGGAGTCATTGCTGCCGTCGGGTTAGGAGTGAACGAGACCGACTCGGTTCTCGGGGTGGCTCGCGAATTTCCGATTGACTGTGCGCTGATCGCAGGTCGATACACGTTGCTTAATCATGCACCACTCGATGGGCATTTCGACGAGTTGCGGTCTCGAAATGTCTCAGTCATCGCCGGCGGCATCTACAATTCAGGCATCTTAGCCGCTGGATCGAAGGCGGCGGCCTCGACCTATGACTACCAGCAGGTCCCGAGCGCCATCCTGGAGCGCGTCCGATCAATCGAGAAAGTGTGCGAACGACACGGTGTCGATTTGCCCACCGTCGCGACCCAGTTCGTGCAAGCGCATCCCGCTGTCGCCACCGTTGTTCAGGGCGCGAAGTCCACAAGCGAGGTTACCCAGAACGTCCACGCTGTCTCGGCACGAATACCCGCTGCTCTCTGGCAGGACTTGAAAAATTTCGACCTAATCCCATCGAATGCTCCGGTTCCGGAAGACGGGCGATCCTCGTGAGCGGATTTCTAAGCGCACGGTTCCGTGCCGACGATCCCTTCGAGGGGATTGCACCGGGTTCAGCAGTCGCCGAATACGATGTCGTCATCGGGCCGGTCGTCCACTATCTGCGCGATGTTGTGACTGACCGCTCTGTTCGTCTTCTCGCGAACTTCATTGGGACGTCGCGTCTGGAGGATGAAAGCAAGCCTGACGCCGGCGATTCGGATCATGTGTACGAGATTCTTGCGGCGGTTCGGGTACCGGTGCAGCGGCAGCACGAGCATCATCATGTGAAACAGGCGGCGCATCTGCTGATGCCGCCGCGGGCGGCACCCCTGGCGCCACATCAACGCTCGTCCGAAGTGAGCTTGCTGTCAGGAGCGTGGGACCATCTGCGTCGGGCGAGTCCGATCGCCTGCGGCGGCTTGATCGACCTGCGGCAGTGCTGCGGCCAACTTAAGCTTGGTGCTGACCTCCTGATTGGAGCCTCCAAATGACGAGATATGCCATCACCGTGCTCGAATACGCAGCGAGCCCCAAACATCCGAGAAGTGGTGTCGTATACGGTCGACATAACAGCGGAAGCATGAACTTGCCGTTTGCTTATCTGCTCCTGCGTAGCAGTGACACTGTCGCCTTGGTTGACACCGGTTACGATCAATCGGATTTCGGAGGCGAGATCGCCAATAGCATCGGCGTCACCGGCTGGTCTCCGCCCTCTGAAGTGTTGGGAGCCGTCGGCATTCGTCCCGAGGATGTGCAGCACGTTTTCCTTACTCACGCTCATTTTGACCACATGGGTGGGCTGGCCTACTTCCCGAACGCCAAGTTCTACATCCAGAAGCGTGAGATCGAGAGCTGGATTTGGGCACTGTCCAAGGGACGTCGTTTTCGATCTCTCCTCGGCGGCATCAACCCTGCCGATGTCCTGAAGCTCGTGGATCTCGGAATGAACAATCGGCTGGTCGTGCTGGACGGTGCGTCGAATGACGTTCTGCCGAATATCGATCTTCTTCCCGCCTTTGACACCCACACGGCGGGTTCGCAGTACGTGGTGGTCCGCAACGGCGGAAGCTTGGAGGACCGATGGGTCCTTACCGGCGACGTTGTCTACACCTCCGAAAACCTGCATGGAGGTGATCGGCATGATCCATGCTTCGTGCCACCAGGACTGGCTACGGGAAGTCAGACCAATCTCATTCTTGCGGCGGAAGAGATGCTCGACAGCGTCGGCGGCGACATGTTGAGGCTCGTCCCCGTCCACGAGGAAAAGCTCAAGGATCACTTCCCATCGCGGGTGAGCGATCGGGGACTGAGGATCATTGACGTCGCGACACTTTGAAACAGCCCAGGGGCTGGCGAGACAGCGAGGGTATCGCTCATGGATTACATACGTTTGGGCCGTTCGGGCCTCAAGATTTCGCGGATTGTACTTGGCTGCATGAGTTACGGGGTCGGGGAGCGAGGGAATCATCCTTGGACCCTAGGCGAGAGCGATAGTCGGCCATTCATACGCAAGGCTCTCGATTTCGGGATCAATTGCTTCGATACGGCCAACGTGTACTCGGACGGTACGAGCGAGGAGATCGTCGGCAAGATTCTCAAGGAGATGGTACCGCGAGACGAAATCGTGATCGCTACGAAGGTCTACGGCCGCATGCGCCCGGGACCAAACGGGATCGGCCTTTCACGAAAGGCAATTCTTGCCGAAGCGGAAGCAAGTCTTCGGAGGCTCGGCACCGACCATATCGATCTGTACCAGATCCATTTCTGGGACAATGACACGCCAATCGATGAAACTCTTGAGGCCTTCAACGATCTCGTGCGGAGCGGGAAAGTCCGATACATCGGCGCCAGCAATACCTACGCTTGGCAATTTGCCAAGGCTCTCCATCGCGCCGATACTAATTCTTGGGCGCGTTTTGTGTCCATGCAATGTCACCTAAATCTCCTCTATCGTGAGGAGGAACGAGAGATGTTGCCGCTTTGTCGCGACGAAGGGATCGGTGTGATCGCCTTTAGTCCGCTGGCTCGCGGGCGCCTGACCCGCCCGTGGACCGCAAAAAGTGCCCGTTCCGAGACTGACAATGTAACTTCGGAGTTCTACGGGCACGCTGAAGCGGCCGATCGGAGTGTTGTGGATGTGGTTTCCGATATTGCAAGGGAGCGCGGAGTAGCACCAGCGCATCTAGCCCTGGCCTGGGTGGCCGGAAAAGACGGCGTAACGGCACCGATCATAGGTGCTACGAAGCCTCAGCACTTGGACGATGCGATCGCCGCTTTAAGTCTGAAGCTAACCTCAGAAGAAATCGCGCGACTGGAAGAGCGTTATGTGCCTCACAGCGTTGTCGGATTGAAGTGAGTAGACGCCGGAAGCCGATTTTGGTGCTGGGCTTTGCAGAGCAGAGACAATTAAGTTTGTAAAAAAAGTGCCGGGATCACCGAAATCCCGGCACAGTCAGGGAGAGAGCCTCGAGAGAGCGGAAGGGTGCTGGTCGTTCGCTCGGCGCCCGTTGGTTAGCGGCAAAGCATGGAGGCCGGGACGAGTGCCTTAACAAATTTCAAGCATCTCTCGAACGTCGTCAGGAGAAGCGATCTCGCGACCGCAATTTCTTGCAATGTCACATGTCCGGCGAACGAGCTCCTCGTTAGTCAGGCAGCCATACTCAACGTAGGAATAGTCTCCAATCCCCGGAGCGATGTTGCCGCCGCGCCTCGCCACGCCCTCGCACAGAGCCAGCAGGTTGCCGCCGACGATGTTGGCAGTCCACGTGTGGCGGATGTGCTTCGGCAAGAACGGCAAGAATGCGTCTAGACCTTCGAGTGTCCCCGGATGGCCGGTGAGATACGGACCGTCCGTCATGTTGAGAAGGAAATAGCCCGGCGCCGCCACAAGGCCCATTTCCATGAATGCTATCGCGCGTCGAACAAACCCGATCGACCAGCACGTCATCTTCGGTTTGATGCCTGCGGATTTGAGAGAGCGGAAATAGTGCTCTACAGCGGCCGTACGGTTTTCATAGATGCGCTGGGAATGTTCGAACATGAGCTTGTCGCGATCGAACACGTCAAGATTGGTGCTTCCGGTGTCTATGGGAACGATATCCGGTTTGGTCTGCGGATCCCTGGCAAGCTCGAGAATGCAGTCGATCCGTGCGCTCGGATCAGTGTCGTTGGCGAAAAAGCCGAGCGTCGGCAGTATCAGGATGTCGCATTTCTGCCTGACCTTGCGGATGATCTCAGCGTTCTTCTCAGCTGTGTGGAGCGGCGCCCCATCGTCTGCGCGGGCGTGAAAATGAAGGATCGACGCTCCCGCCTCGCGACAGCGGGCCGCGGTTTCGGCTATTTCATCGGCTGTCCATGGCACATTCGGGTTAGCGTCCCGCATCGCGTATTCGTTTACGCGGGCTTCAACGATCATCTTTCTCAACATAGTCCGTTCTCTCGCTGCCGGCGGTGCTCGAGCTTTGGTTCATGGCGGCCTCCTTCGCAGTGCATCAGCCATGAACGATTTTGCGGTCGAGAGATTATGGCTCCGCCGCCAAATGCCCAAACGACTTTTATCGCGGCACTTGTGACTAAAGCTCACAACGGCTAAACTTTAGGCTTTCGAGGTATCGATGGTGCGTCCCCGGCCTTCGCTCAATGCGCTGCGTGCCTTCGAGGCCACGGCGAGATTGCGCAGCATGACCGCTGCGTCGTTGGAATTGTCCGTCACACATGGGGCGGTTAGCCGGCACATCCGATCGCTGGAGGAATTGCTCGGTGTCCCGCTATTGGTGCGAGGGTCGTCCTCCACGGACCCGACGCCGGAGGGGATTCGTCTGGCGGAAGGACTATCTGGCGCATTCAGCCTTATCGACGCGAGTGTAGAGCAAATCCTGCCGGGGCCGCTGACGGTTTCATGTTCTGCGACCATCATGATGTATTGGCTGATTCCCCGCCTCGCAGCCTTTCATGACGCTCACAGAGGCATCGATCTCCAGTTCAACCTGAACTACGATCAAGTAGATTTCATTCGTGACAAGGTCAGTATTGCTATCCGTTCAAGTACCATCGCACCGCCGCGAGACGTAGTCATCAAGGAGCTTGCGCGGGAGTGGATTTCCCCGGTTTGCGCAGCTTCTTACGCCAAGGCCAACAGCCTGAATGATCCGGATGATATCGCGGGGTGCCGTTTGCTCGGCACGCGAACACGCCCGGAGGCTTGGTCAGATTGGCTGGATGAGATGCGGTTGAAGCGGGATATCCGCATTCAAGAGTCGTATGATCACTTCTATCTTCTCATCCAGGCGGCGCTATGCGGGCTGGGCTTGGCGCTGGTCCCGACGATGTTCGTCTTGGAGGAGATCAATAGCGGCAGACTGATTGCGCCCTTTGGCAGCATCCCCGGTAAACGCACCTTAATGCTATGGACGGCGCCCCACGTCGCAACTCGCCCCGAGAGTAGAGCGGTTTCGCAATGGCTCACGCGCGAAATGTCTGCCACTGTGAAGAGCTGTGCCATGTTGGGTAAGGTCGAAGCTTAGCAACCTCTCCCGACACCAGCGAAGGCCGAGCCCCTGTGAGTTTTCCTCACGGGTTGCTTCACGAATATCGTTTGCCGTCATGCCATAGCCCGGGTCAAGATATCACCGTGCGCATCCAAACGTTCTTCGATCGTACGGATGGATGAGACGAATTCCGGGAAGAAATGCAGCAAGGCGTCACAATGCGCAGCGACAATCCGCGAGCCGAGTTCACAGCCCGATATTTGATCGAGACTGTCGATAGTCTCGAGAGGGCGGCAGAAGTCGTGGCAGGAGAGCAGTCAAGCGGGACGTTTCTCTCGTTGCCCGGCGAAACGGATGAGTTGAAGAAGCGGTCGCGCGCACGGGTGCTTCGGGTGACCGAGCTGCCATCCGCCGACGCCCCGACATTGCGCAGTGCGTTCTCAGAGCGCAGGCAGAGACCAAAGGCGTTTCGGCGCGGCGAGATCGAGATCGCGTTTCCGGTCGATAACGTGGGCCGCAATATTCCAACGCTCTTGGCGACGGTTGCCGGCAATCTATTCGAGCTCGGCGAAATCACGGGCCTTCGGCTGCTCGACATCGATCTTCCCATCGAGTACGCCGCAAGCTTTCCAGGTCCGAAGTTCGGCGTCGACGGGACCCGACGCTTAGCCGGTGTTTTCGATCGCCCGCTCATCGGTACGATATTGAAGCCAAGTATCGGTATGCCTCCATCCGAGACCGCCTCGCTCGTCGATAAGATCTGCGAAGCCGGGATCGACTTTCTCAAGGATGACGAGTTAATCGCCGATCCGCCTTACGCGCCTTTCGAGGAGCGTTTGAAGGCGGTCTTTCCGGTGATCGAGAGGCATGCCGACCGATTGGGTCGAAAGCCCATGTACGCGATCAATATCAGTGGTTCGATCGACGACATGCGGCGTCGCCATGACCTGGTGCTAGAGGCCGGTGGAACCTGCGTCATGGTGAGCGTCAATTGGTGCGGCTTCTCTGCGATCGAACATCTGCGGACCTACACGAATCTGCCGATCCATGGTCACCGCAATGGGTGGGGCTTATTTACCCGTCATCCCTGGCTCGGCTTCGATTTCTTGGCATTTCAAAAGCTGTGGCGACTGACTGGTGTCGATCATCTGCACGTGAATGGTCTGAGGAGTAAATTCTGGGAGCCGGATGATTCCGTCATCCTGTCTGCGAGCTCATGCCTCGCTGCGTTTTCAGGTGTCAAACCAATGATGCCGGTCTTCTCTTCAGGACAATGGGCCGGACAAGCCGGAGACACATTCGAGCGCCTCGGAAGCATAGACCTCATGTACCTCGCCGGTGGCGGGATCATGGGGCATCCCGGCGGCATCGCTGACGGCGTCATGAGTTTGCGAGAAGCCTGGCAGGCGGCAGTCCAGGGTATACCAGCAGTCGAGTACGCAAAATCCCATGCGCCGCTTCAGCTCGCGCTGTCCAAGTTCGGGGGGACGCCGTGACGCAACCTCGCTACCGGTTGGCATTCTACGGTGATGATTTCACTGGATCGACGGATGCGCTTGAGGTCGTAGCCTTCGCCGGGCTCCGTGCTGCGCTCTTTCTCCGTCCGCCCAGCCCCGATGTCTTGAATAACTTTCGGGACATTGACGTCGTCGGCCTTGCCGGTGTGAGTCGCGGCATGTCTCCATCGGAGATGACCGAACATCTGGAGAAGCATCTACGGTACCTTGCATCGCTTCGCGCGCCGATCGTTCATTATAAGGTGTGCTCGACCTTTGACAGTTCGCCGGAGATTGGCAGCATCGGTCGAGTGATCGAAATCGCAAGGTCAATCTTTGGCGATCCAGTTCCCATCGTTGGGGGTACGCCATCGCTTCAAAGATATTGCGCTTTCGGAAACCTGTTTGCCCGATCCGGAACTGATGGGAACGTCTATCGTATCGATAGGCATCCGGTTATGAGCGTTCACCCCGTGACGCCTATGCAAGAAAGCGATCTGGCGCTGCACATCGGACGGCAGGCAGCGCTCAGGATCGAAAAGCTGACGTGCCCGTTCTTGGACCAGGGCTATGAATTGGCATCCGGGCGGTTCAAGGATTTAGCAGAGGGTGGGGCCGACGCAATCCTGCTCGACTCGACCAATGCTTCACAGCTTACACAGGTTGGGCGACTCCTCGTCGATTGGGCTGGAGTGAGTGGAAGCGCATTCGTGGTGGGTCCGTCAGGGGTGGAGTATGCCCTGACGCAGTGGTGGCGGGAGGCTGGTGTGATCCCTCCACCTACCAGCTCCTACGGCGGCCCAGCTGCGATCGATCAGGTACTGGCCGTGTCGGGCAGTGCCTCACCTGTGACCGCATTGCAGATCGATGCCGCTGTGCGGGCGGGATTTGCGGAGGTGCCTCTCGACGCTGCTGCGCTGCTCAGTGATGGCCAAAACATGGCAGCCGCGAGGCAAGCGGTCGCACGTACCCTCTCGCTGCTCAAGGAAGGACGCAGCGTCATTTTGCATACAGCCCGTGGTCCCGATGATCCACGGATCGGGAAGATGATTGATATGCTCGTAACGGGCGGGATGTCGCGCGAGTTCGCCAAGCATGAAGGTGGCCGAAACCTTGGTCGGAAGCTTGGCCAACTCGTTAGTGATATTCTGCAGGAGGTGCCCCTCAAGAGATTGTTGTTGTCCGGTGGCGACACGTCGAGTCAGGTCGCACAACTCTTGGATATTGATGCGCTTGAAATTGAATCGCGCGTAAGCCCTGGCGTGCCACTTTGCCGAGCCAGATCGATCCGCGGCCGTCTCGATGGACTTCAGATAGCATTCAAGGGCGGTCAACTCGGCGACGAAGAATTCTTCAAGCGCGGATGGCTGGGTCGAGTCTAATAAGAACGAAATAGGGAGGATGCCAATGCGTGTCCCAACGATGGCTTCAGGCGGCATGGCCGCGCACGATAGTCGCGGCAGCGCGACCTCGCACGCGCCGTTTGGACGGTCCGTGGAGAGTTCGCGCCAGAGCGTTCTGCAGGCGATTGCAGATGGCGCCGATAAATTGTTCGGCCTTATTCTTGAAGTCTGCGTCAGCATACTGCTGACGGCCGAGATTCTGCTGTTGTTTGCGGGAGTCCTGGCGCGTTACGTCTTCCTCAAGCCCATCATTTGGTCGGACGAGCTGGCTTCTATGCTGTTTCTCTGGCTTGTGATGCTGGGCTCCGCGATTGCGTTGCGACGCGGCGAGCACATGAGAATGACGGCGCTATTCGCATTCGTGTCTCCTCGGATGCGAGCTCACCTCGACGCGATCGCGCTGGCAGCATCACTGGGGCTGGTCGTCCTCCTGTTTCCGGCTACGCTCGAGTATGCAATCGAGGAAGCTATCGTTAGAACCCCCGCGATGGATCTCTCAAACGCGTGGCGAGCGTCCGCCGCTCCCGTCGGCTTTGGCTTGATGGGAATATTCACACTCCTTCGCCTCGTGCGTCTCGGTAATGCAAGACAGGCTCTGACCGCCCTCGCCATTGTCGCACTGTTGGTGGGGATACTTTGGCTTCTCAAGCCGGTCTTTGCGCCGCTCGGCAACGTAAATCTCATCATCTTCTTCGTCGTTGTCGTTGCCTGCACCGTCTTTACGGGCGTTCCGATCGCCTTTTCGTTCGGTTTGGCAACATTCGGTTATCTCATGCTTACGACCAGGACTCCGCCGCTGATCATCGTGGGTCGTATCGACGAAGGTGTCAGCCATCTCATCCTGCTTTCAGTTCCCTTGTTCGTGTTTCTCGGTCAACTGATCGAAATGACGGGCATGGCGCGGGCCATGGTTACGTTCCTCGCGAGCCTGTTAGGCCATGTGCGCGGTGGTCTATTGTACGTCCTCGTCGGAGCGATGTACCTCGTCTCGGGGATCTCCGGCTCAAAGGCCGCGGACATGGCCGCGGTGGCGCCGGTTCTGTTTCCGGAAATGAAGCGTCGGGGTGCGAAGGAAGGAGATCTCGTCGCGCTGCTGGCCGCGACAGGTGCTCAAACCGAGACGATTCCACCGAGCATAGTTCTCATCACCATCGGCTCGGTTACCGGAGTCTCCATTGCGGCTCTGTTCACCGGCGGACTTCTTCCCGGCGTGATTCTGGCGATCACCCTTTGCTGCGTCATTGCATGGAGATACCGCAATGAGGATCTTAGCCTTGCTCGTCGCGCCTCAGCCAAGGAAATTGGAAAGGCGTTTCTGCTCGCGGTACCGGCAATCGCTCTTCCTTTCGTTATTCGATCTGCAGTGATCGAAGGCGTGGCAACGGCGACCGAAGTCTCTACCATTGGAATCTTCTATTCGATTGTAGTTGGGGCTCTCTTCTATAGGCAATTCGATTGGCGAAGGATCAAGCCGATGCTGGTCGAGACCGCGAGTCTTTCTGGGGCCATCCTCTTTATCATCGGCACCGCGACGTCGATGGCTTGGAGCCTGACCCAATCAGGCTTCTCTCGCTCACTCGCTGTGGCGATGAAGCAGTTGCCTGGTGGATCGGCAAGCTTCATGGCGGTGTCCATTGTGGCCTTCGTAGTGCTTGGCAGTGTCCTCGAAGGTATTCCGGCTATTGTTCTCTTCGGCCCGTTGCTTTTCCCGATAGCTCAAGCTCTGGGGATCGATCTCGTTCACTATTCGATGGTCGTCATATTAGCGATGGGTGTCGGCCTCTTCGCACCGCCTTTCGGCGTTGGTTACTACGCCGCATGCGCGATCAGCAGGGTGAGCCCGGACGCCGGAATGCGGCCCATCCTTGGCTACATGTTGGCCCTCTTGGTTGGGCTGGTGATTGTTGCATCAGTTCCGTGGATTTCAACAGGGTTCTTATAAAGCGGACGCTCCGCAACGGGTGGCGTCAAGGCCGGCAACTTAAACGATGGAGGAAGCAATGAGGAAGATCACTCGCAGGACGTTCTTGCAGACAACAACGTCGGTCGCGCTGGCTGCTGGAGCCGGATTGTCTGTGAGACCTGCCAGGGCCGCAGAATTTCAGCTCCGATGGGGGTTCAACCTCGCCGAGTCACATCCAATTACCGCGCGTGCGCGGGAAGCTGCTGAGCGCGTGTTGTCTGAAACGAAAGGCCGGGTGGAAATCAATGTCTTTCCCAACAACCAACTCGGGGGCGACACGGACATGCTGTCGCAGCTGCGCGCCGGTGGTCTGGATTTGTTTCTTAACTCGGGGATCAACGTGCTCTCGACGATCGTTCCATCCGCGTCGATCTACGGTTTGGGATTCATCTTTCCGGACTATGACTCCGTCTGGAAGGCGATGGACGGACAACTCGGCGACGCATTGCGAGCCGCGATCGGCAAGGTGAACCTCGTGCCGATGGCCAAGATGTGGGACAATGGCTTCCGCAACATTACAACGAGTTCGAAGCAAATCAATACGCCGACCGACTTGAAGGGCGTCAAGATTCGCGTGCCGGTAGGTGCACTATGGACGTCTATGTTCCAGGCCTTTGGCGCCGCACCGACCGCGATCAACTATAGCGAATTGTACTCCGCGCTTCAGACCAAGATCGTCGACGGCCAGGAAAACTCCCTCGCCAACATTTTTACGGCGAACCTTTTCGAGGTGCAGAAGTACTGCGCTCTGACCGGTCACATGTGGGATGCCTTCTTCTGCGTGGCCAACAAGCGAAACTGGGAAGCCATTCCTCAGGATCTGCGATCAATCGTTGCCACGGCAATCAATGACGCCGCAATGGCTGAGAGGAAGGACATGGCCACGCTTGCCACGACATTGCGCGGTGACCTGGCCAAGAAGGGTCTGATCTTCAACGAGCCAGACGTCAACGCGTTCCGAGATGCTCTTCGCAGCGCCGGCTTCTACAAGGAATGGCGAACCAAATACGGCGAGGAACTCTGGACGATGCTCGAGAGCACCGCCGGAAAGCTAACCTGAAGACGATAAAATCTGGAGTTAGACAAACATGAGATTGGATAAGAGAGTGGCGCTCGTCACCGGAGGGGCACGCGGTATCGGATTTGCGATCTCGAAGGCACTGGCGCGTGAGGGAGCGCGCATCGTGATCGCGGATGTCAATCTCGACGGCGCGAAGGCAGCGGCAGCTGCTCTCGAACATGCCGACCGAGATCACTTAGGTCTGCGCGTGGACGTGGCGGATCAACCGTCGGTGGGCGAGTTGATGGACCAGGTGGTCAGTCGCTGTGGGGGGGTGGATATCCTGATCAACAACGCCGGTATTGGGGGCAACACGCCGTTCCTCGACATCAAGCTCGAGGATTGGCAGCGAATGATCTCAATTAATTTGACGGGGGCATTCATCGTGGCACAGTCCGTGTCGCGCCAGATGGTTAAACAGGGACGTGGCGGCAAGATCATAAACATCGCATCGCTCTCGGGCCAACGCGGCGGAAACGGGCGCGGCGCATATGGCGCGGCTAAAGCCGGCCTCGAGTTGCTGACCAAGGTCATGGCGGTCGAACTTGCTCAGCACCGCATCAATGTCAACAACATCGCTCCGGGAGCGATTGAAACCGAGATGGCCAAGACGGCACACGATCCAGCGACACGCCGGGCCTATGAATACCTCATTCCGATGGGCCGCTACGGAACCCCGGAAGAGATCGCCGACGCAGCAGTCTTTTTGTCGACGGACGAGAGCAGGTATGTCCACGGCCATACGCTAAACGTTGATGGCGGCTTCCGTGAAGCTGGTCTGATGTTCGGACCGGACAAAACGCCGCCTCGTTAGGCATCCCTGGAACAGGCTTGCTTTCTCTATGGAAAGGCTAATCAGGTGCGCCGAAGTCGCCGAGCGAAAATCGTAGCAACAGTTGGACCCGCGTGCTGCGAACCAGAGATGCTTCGGACGTTGTTCGAGGCAGGCGTTGATACCTTTCGCCTTAACTTCAGTCATGGGGCGAGGGAGGATCACGCCAGGGTCCACGCAGCAATACGCGCGCTCGAAGCTGAAATGACCCGACCGATTGGCATCTTGCTGGATCTCCAGGGGCCGAAAATCCGGATCGGGACATTGCGCGACGGGAGCTTGACCGTAGCACCGGGCCAAACCGTTCGATTTGTCCAAGAAGGCGCCGGGGATGGGGATGCTATCCCGCTGCCGCACCCGGAGGTGTTCGTGGCAGCGGCTCCTGGGCACGATCTGCTGATCGACGATGGTCGCCTGTGCGTTCGCGTTAAGACGCTGCTCCGCGACAGTCTCGAGGCTGAGGTAATCGTTGGCGGCAAAATCTCCAACCACAAGGGCGTCAATCTACCTGGGACGATCTTGGATCTGTCTCCGCTTACCCCAAAAGACCGAGCAGACTTAGAATTCGGCCTTGGACTCGGCGTCGATTGGGTCGCGCTGTCCTTTGTGCAGCGACCGGGAGACCTCATCGAGGCGAGGGGCCTGATTGGTGATCGGGCAGGGCTCGTTGCGAAGTTTGAGAAGCCGGCTGCTCTCGATCGGATCGATGACATCATTAGCTTGTCGGACGCGGTCATGGTGGCGCGGGGCGATCTCGGCGTGGAAATACCGCACGAAGACGTTCCCGGGCGGCAGAAGGAACTGGTGCGAGCCTGTCGACTGGCGGTCAAGCCTGTGATCGTAGCCACCCAAATGCTGGATTCCATGGTGTCTTCGCCGACGCCGACACGCGCGGAAGCGTCCGATGTCGCCACGGCCATTTACGATGGGGCCGACGCCGTGATGTTATCAGCGGAGTCTGCCGTTGGCCGATATCCGCGCGAGGCGGTGGAGATGATGGATCGCATCATCCGCAGCACCGAACGTCACAAGATGTATCGATCGATCGTTGATGCCTTGCGCCCCGACGAGGAGCAAACGCCGCCCCACGCGGTGGCCACAGCTGCGGCGGGCTTGGCGTCGGCGATCCATGCGGCGGCTATCGTCGTGTACACGTCCGGAGGCACGACGGCCGCACGCATCGCTCGCCGCCGTCCGGATGTGCCAGTGCTTGCCGTTACTCCGAGCTCGGACACCGCCCGTCGTCTGTGTCTTCTCTGGGGGACGCACAGCGTGTTCTCGTCCGACGTGAGCGACTATGAGGAGATGGTGTCGCGCGCTGTTTCTACCGCGGTCGGAGAACGTTTCGCAGATAGCTTGGACCACGTGGTGATCGTTGCCGGAATTCCGTTCGCGCAGGCCGGGACCACGAACAATATCCGCGTCATCGCGGTACCTTGAACTGTTGAGGCTATCGGTCTGTGGGGCCGGCCAAACCCGACGAGGTTCGATTCATTCGAATGTCAGAAGTGGCCACCTGAAGTCGACGAATGGCGGTGCGACAGTGAGCGACAGCAAGTTGAGGGATGAAATCTGCCGCTTCGGCGGCTCGCTGTTCGAGCGCGGTCTCACGCCGGGATCGTCTGGCAATATTAGCGTTATGCTCGATGACGGCGGTTGGCTCGTGAGTCCACTAACGCATCGCTCGGATTCCTCGATCCCGATCGCGTCACGCATCTGGACGCGCAGGGAAGCGTCCTATCTGGCGATGCGCCGACGAAGGAAGTCCCGTTATACGCCGCGCTGTACCAAACGCGAAGTACGGCCCGCGCCGTCGTCCATATTCATTCGGCTCATTCGGTCGCGGTATCGATGTTAACCGAGGTCGATCCGCGAGCCGGCCTGCCGCCGATGACCCCCTATTACCTCATGAGATGTGGTCGGACCGCTCTGGTGCCGTACTACAGGCCGGGCGATCCTGCCGTTGCGAATGCGATCAAAGGTCTTGGGGGGAAATATTCCTCCGTCTTGCTCCCCAACCATAGCCCTAGCCGGCGATACGTTAGAAGCTGCCGTCTTCGCAACCGAAGAATTGGAAGAGACCGCGAGGCTGTGGACTCAACTCCCGCTACCTATCGCCGGAGCAGGAACAGGATCTGGCGAAGACCTTCAAGCTCTCATTTCCGATTATTTGCCAGTAGGGCGTGTATTCAGAACCTACAAAGAACCGAAGGGAAGTAGTTGGCTCGTTGCATCCACGTTGGAGCGGCTTCTCGGGCCGACAGCGCCGAATCGTTTTCACCGCCCGCGGAAGGAGCGCGCTATGTCTTGGAAGTCGAGTTGGTGCATCGTGGCCAACAAGGGCCGCACGGTTCAACCGGAGTTTCAACGTCTTGTCGTAAAAGGCATCGGCGCTTCTGCCTTCGAGGCCGATAGGGGCCGATTTCCCAAGCTGTGCCAGCCTGACCTCGTACTCGATGTGATCCGGAAAATTGCAAACGCTGTTCAGTGTCTAAGGCCGCGTTGGGTGCACCGCACCCGTATCGCCGAACCAGAAGAAAATCTGGGCGATCCGAAAAGCGGAGCGCCGTTGCAGACCTCAGTGGAATCTGTGCACACCCATGGTGCCGCCATCAACGCGCTCACAGCGACGATCATTAATGCACAGGCGGGGTTAAACTGGCTGAGCGCTCAACCGCCAGATCTGGAGGAAGTCCGGCGAGTGCTCGATGCCATCGCTAACGACGGTAAGCGAGCGGGCGAGATCGTCCTTCAACTTCGTGCGCCCACGCATAGGACCCTAGCCGATAATGCTCTTGATCCTTGAGCTGATCCCCCTGATGTCGCCAAGCAAGGTCGCCTTTTGATCCTGCTCAGACCTCCGGCAAGATACGCTTCCGTTCGCTGCTAAGCAAAAAGCAGACGGCATCGGCACCCCGTCTTGGTTTCGAGTACACCCCCCGGATTGTGCAGCTTCTCCGCGCGCGCGGCGCCGGCGACATGAGTCCCTGCCGCGCGGATAGGACGCATTTTTTCTTTAGTTTGCCACGATCAGAAACTCTTCACGACTTCTCGTTCGGGATTGACAGCGAATCCCCATCTATATCAAGCGACTGGCAGATGATGGAACGAACGCTCGGCCGTTGTAAGGGTAAAACGCGTACCACTGCGGTCATCGATGGCGACAACGCTCTCGGACATCTCGTCGGGGTCCGCGCGATGCAGGTCGCGATAGACAAAGCATCTGATGGGAACTGCGTCTTCGTTGCCGTTCGCAACAGCAACCATTTTGGAGCTGCGGTCTACTACGCGGAAATGGCAGCTCAAAGGGAGATGATTGGACTTGTCTTCACAATCGGAGCCATCAATCACATGGCTCCCTGGGGCGGTGCGGAGGCGGTCCTCGGCAACAACCCGTTCGCCATCGCCTTTCCGACGCCGGGTGATTTTCCGATTGTTCTTGATATGGCCTGTAGTGTAGCTGTGCGAGGCAAGATAATCGTCGCTGCCAAGGAGGGGAAGCCCATTCACGGCGATTGGGCTAGCGGCCCCGATGGCTTGCCGACCACGAGTGCGGCAGAGGCCCTGAAAGGATTCGTTATTCGGGTTGGAGGCCCTAAGGGATATGCCCTTACTCTGACGATCGGGCTTCTGAGCACGATGCTATCGGGCGCTTTCTTCGGCCGTGACGTGGGTGATCTGTACGAAGAAACCACAGAGCCGCACAATAGCGGTCCCTTGTTCGGTGTGTTGCCCGTTGCTGCCTTCGATGAACCGGCTCCATACGCCGCATGAGTGCAGAGGGCCATCAACGATATCAGAAGTGTCAAGAAAGCTCCCGGCGTAGAGAAAATCTTTCTGCCGGGAGAGCGAGAGTATCTAGCCAAGATGGTCAACTTAGCTGAAGGCATTCCGATCGGCACGGCGCTGGCGGCCGAGCGTTCCTCGGTTGCGACTTACGACGGCGTTCCGCTGAAGATGCAGCACTGAGACGGTTGGGTGGCTCTTTTCACGGTGGCCCAGGCGATAGCGACGCAGACGATCTCTTGGCGGAAGCGTTCGACTGATCAATAGTCGCGGCCAGGTTCGTATCTTACGGTCGTCTGCCTCCGTAAGATAAAATGACGTCGATTAGCACATTATGGACATTCAACAGAGCGACGTTCATAGTTTGAGCATGGCGCGTCCTGCACTCACACGATCCGACCTTGGGGATTTGAACCTGTTCAGAACGATCGCGCGAGCGGGCGGCTTCCGACGCGCCGCCCTCGAGCTCGATGTCTCAGCATCTGCACTCAGCCATGCGTTGCGCGGACTTGAGACGAGGCTCGGGGTTCGTCTGGCCAATCGCACAAATCGGAGCGTCACGTTAACCGAAGCGGGCGAGAAGCTCCTTGCGAGCCTTGAGAGCGGGTTCGAGGCAATCGAGAGCGGGATCGAGAATCTAAACGTTCACAGGGATACGCCGTCGGGTCGCCTGCGGATCAATGTGCTCACCGATGCGGCTCGGCTTGCCTTGGGCCCAAACCTCGCAGGATTCATGGCGAGTTATCCTAAGGTAAAACTTGAAGTCGTCGTCCAGGACGAGTTCGTCGATATTGTCAGCGGCAGTTTCGATGCGGGGATTCGTTTCGGTGGGTCTGTTCCCGAGGACATGATTGCCGTACCAATTGGAGCCGATCTTCGCTGGATCATGATCGCCTCCCCGGAATATCTCGCGCGAGGCCCTCGACTGAAGCATCCGTCCGACCTGTCTTCTCACCGATGCATTGGCCTGCGGACGGGTACGGGAGCGATTTATCACTGGGAGCTTGAGAAAGGCCCTGAACGTGCACAGATTTCCCTCGATTGGGCGATCGTCGTCAACGAGACCGCGCTCGCGATCGAAATCGCAGGGACCGGTGGCGGCATAGCTTATTGCGTCGAACGGCGCGTCCATGATCAGCTCAAATCCGGGGCGCTGAAGGAGGTGCTGCCGAAGTGGAGCTCGTTCGGACCAGCCTTTCATGTTTACTACAGTAGCCGGAGGCAGGTGCCGAGCGCGCTACGCGCCCTGATCTCCTTCTTGAAGAACGAAGTCCAGTGACTCCACGTGAGTCACCCTCCCTTGTTTTTCGACGCGTAGTCCACCTTGTAACGGAGATGCATGACGCCGGCCTGTCGCACCTCGGACGAGATCATGGATAGTCGAAGTCGGTCAGCGAGTCCGTCCGGCCGCGCCCCGAATATCGTCTGACTGCTGGTCCGCCCGCAGATCGCCGGGAAAAGGAGCAAGCTGATCTCGTCGACGAGGCCTGCTTCGAGGAATTCTGCATTGGTGTGCGCGCCACCCTCGAGGATCAGCCGCTTGATCCCGAACTTCGTGTTCAGTGTCTCGACGCATGGACGAGATCGATCTTATCGCTCGCTGCGGTAACATAGGATATGCCATCGGAAGACAGTTCGGCCAGATGGGCGTCTGGAACGTCTCGTCCCAGCAGCACAATTGTGGCCGCGCCATAGGTCTTCGGTCCAGTCCAGTGCAGCTTGCCGTGTGGGTCAATTAGCACCGCATATTCGTCGGCGCCACTGCGCGCCACGTGAACAGGCCGCTCCACGGAGGGTATCGGTATCGGCGAATGTGGCTTGCCGTCGGCGAATTCAGCACCGACGGCCCGACCGGAAATCCAGGCGTCTGCGCCGAACTGTTCGTGCACGCGGTCATACTCAGCGATCAGCGCGTCGTAGGGTTGTCCGGTGGACGGGGTCCACTGCTCGACAAGAAGTTGACCGTCAAGCGGGCCCATCATGTGGCAGACTACATAAGGCTTCATTCGCCCGTCTCCTTTGCTACAAAATCGTCGAAGCGTTTCTTCCAGTCGGGATGCCAGCGCGATAGGGCGGGGCGGTTCTCGGTCATGTCTGTGGCGCCCCATAGAATACGCGCGGCGTCGAGCTCCGGTGTCACGGCGCCGTCGGGACAGATGACATAGAAATCACCCGCCTCGACCCGAGGCACCATGAAGTCGATGACCTGCTCGGCTGTCCACGTGCCTGGCGGCTGCTTTCCGTCCGGGGCATGAGTCATGCCGGTGTAGGTCCATCCGGGAACCAGCAGATGCGCCGTCACGGCAGCACCCTTTTGGCGCAGACCGTGAGCCAGCTGCTCGGTCAAAGTCTTCACGCCCGATTTGGCGACGTTATAGGCGGGAAAGCCCGGCGGATTGGTGATGCCCTGCTTGGAGCCGGTGTTAATGATCGCGCCGCGCGCAGGCTGGAGCAACATCGCTCCAGTGAATGCGTGGACGCCATTCACGACGCCCCAGAGGTTGACCTCAATGATCTGGCGCCAATCGCTCAGCCCGGTCCAATTGTCGTCCTCTCGGCCGCCGATCGCCGCATTGTTCATCAACACAGCGACGTTGCCGAAGGCACTGACGGCGAGGTCGCGCAAGCGCTCTAGATCTTCGAATCGGGTGACATCGCCGGCGAGGTGCCGGACGTCGGCTTGCAGGCCGCTCGCGACCCCAGCCAGCGCATGTTCGTTCTTATCGAACAGCACCAGGCGCATGCCAAGCGCGGCGAAGTGCTCCGCCGCTGCACGGCCGATTCCGCTGGCCGCGCCAGTGATGACAGCGACATTGCCTTTACCAAACAATGTCGGTCTTCCAACTCTGTCGTCCATGTCAACGGTTCCTTGCTTTGGGTATGAGGAAAGCCGACCCTAGGCGGCCCGGCTCCCGGCCGCTTCGCTGCTTTTCGCGCCCGCGCAAAGCCATGGAAGCAGTGTGGATAAGACCATCACCATCAATCCTGCGGCTGCGAGCGCCGACCCGACAAAACCAGTCGATGGCCAGCCGTAGCCGGCGCTGATAGCCATTCCGCCCATCCAGGCGCCGATGGCGTTGGAGAGGTTGAAGGCAGAGTGATTCACGGTCGCCGCCAGCGATTGTGCATGCCCTGCCACCGCCATCAGGCGCGCTTGCAATGCGGGCACCAGGGCGAATCCGATGCCGATCATGAAGAGCGCCAGACCAGCCGCTACGGGGCCCGCATTGACCGCCAGCGCGAAGCCGGCAAGGAAGACCACGTTCCATAGGATGATGCCAAGGATTGATGGAATCAGCGCACGATCAGCAAGCCATCCTCCGGCGACGTTGCCGGCGATCATGCCTAGTCCCCAGAGCGCCAGGAAAGCCGGAACGTGCGCCGCGGCGACACCGGCGACCTCGGTTAGCGTCGGAGTGATGTAGCTGTAGACTGCGAACATTCCACCGAAGCCGATTGTGGCGACCCCAAGCGTCAGCCAGATCTGTGCGCTGGCGAAAGCCGAGAGTTCGCGCCGCGGACTGGCCTGCTTGTCCGCTGCGACAACTGGGATGAATACGCGTAGCAGTCCAACTAGTGATAGGCCCCCGAGAGCTACCAAGGCGAAGGCCGAACGCCAGCCGAAAATCTGGCCCAGCCACGTTGCGATGGGTACGCCGAGGACGTTGGCGGCAGCGAGGCCGAGCATGACGCGGCTGATCGCCTGGGCTCGGTTAGACGGAGGGACCATGGCCGCCGCCACGATCGAGGCCGTGCCATAGTAGGCGCCATGGGGGAGACCGGCGATGAATCTCGCGGCTGCGAGGCTGAAGAACCCTGGCGCCAGCGAGGACGCCGCGTTGCCGAGCAGGACGATTGAGCCAAGCACCAAGAGCAGCGTCCGCCGCTCCATTTGAGCCGTGAGCACAGCAAGCAAGGGAGAGCCGACGACCACGCCCAACGCATAGGCGCTGATGAGATTGCCCGCGTGAGGTATTGAAACGCCGACGGATTCGGCCATGCCGGGCAACAACCCCATGGCGGCGAATTCCCCGGTACCAATGAACAAGCCGCCCAGCGCGAGCACGACTTGTGCAGCAGCCAGCCCGCGAGGCGAAGTGATTACTTTATGGCTCATTGCAGTCGCAACTCTCTTCTCTCTGCGATGGCAGTCAGACTGCCGATGATGGCTAAGACATCCCCGCTCTGGGGAACTAGCCGAGATATCCGAACGGAGATCTCGCCGCTCACTTTGGTCACGCCGTCAATTCGGCCATCCCGCCTCACGCGAACCGTGAAGTGGACGATGTTTCCTCTAATCTCAGGCGCCTGCCGCCCAACTCAAGCACGCTAAGGCGTAGTTGGAGTGCCGCTCCACGAAGCATACTGGTTTGATGCAGGGCTCGATGTGAGCGGCTTCGGCCGCATCTCTCGTGGTCACTCCTTGTTCGTCCAGCGATGCTCCGGCTTGTAACCTAAGATGCGCTTCGCTTTCTCGTTCGACAGCACCACCTCGTTGCCCCGAAATCTCCTCCGGCGCTCGATATTTGGGAAGTACCTGTCGAGTAGTTCTTCCGTCGGGGTCCGCATCACCGTCTCGTCATTCGTGATGAAGAACGCGTCCTTCCCGCGGACATCATATTCAATGGATTGGGCGATCGCCTGCGCAACGTCCCGATTGTCGGCGTAGGTCCAGAAATTCCAGAGGCGCTGGGTTGGATCGTCCTGCCAACGTTCAAACCCCGGGTACTCTTCAGGATCCATCACGTTGCTCAGGCGCAGGCATGTGATGCGCAGTTCCGGATCGTTCAGGCAGAACTGCCGCGCCATCTCCTCCCCCAGCACCTTGGTCAGTGAATAGATGTTGTAGCCTCGCATCGGGTAGTCTTCGTCAACAGGAACGTATGGCGCGTCGGTTTTGTCGTAAGGCACGCCGGTCCCGACTTCGCTGGCCGTCCACACGATGTCTTTGATGCCTTGTCGTCGGCATGCCTCGAACACGTTGAAGGTCGCCATCATGTTCAGCCGGAATTCATCGCCGTCCGGGATCATGCGGGGGTGAGGCATGCTTGCAAGATGAACGACCACGTCGAAGGCCCGGCGTTCAGGGCGTGCGTAAACGTCCTTGCCGACAGACGACAGTGCGTCAAGTGCCTGACCGAAGTCCGTAAGGTCAGCCACCATCACCGGCTCATCAGGACTCTGTGGTCCGTCGCGATCGATAACGAACACGTCGTAGCCCCGCTCGCGTAGATACGGGACCAAAGTCTTGCCAATCTTGCCGTGGCCGCCGGTGACGGCGACTCGCTTGTTGCTCTTTGCCACTCTCCGGGTCTCCGAATTGATCGCCGATCGCCGCAATCGGCGGTCTTATAACGAGCGTCTGCCGGAAAGGCTGCGCTACGAAATTCAATGATGCGTGCAACTGGGCTCAACATCCTCGCGCGGAGGGAGGGGCGCTCTGGACGGATTTGCCCATGCAGAGGCCGGCGACTGACCGCGCCCCGACCAGGCGGGCAAGGCTTGGCCGATGGGCTAATAACGTTCCGTCGCGTGAGGTTGACGTGATCACGCAACCGGAGCGCACGCCGTCATCGTCTTTTGAGGTGACATTCAGGGCAGTGCAGCGCCGCGGCTCGACCGCAGTGAGGCAGATACGTGGTGAATGTCGTGAGCGATCGACCGAATAGCGGCGGATCACAAGTACGGCCGACTCGACTTGGCGGGCGTATTGCTCGAGCGCGGTCGCGGAGGTTTTGATTCGTCGTAGCCATCCGGCCGAGATCCGGTTTCGCGCCGGTCTTTGCGGGACGCGAGGATCGCCACGTTCTCGTTGATGTCAATTCTGTCTCGATCGCACGAAGTGGCCTCTTCGATCGGTGGATCTGGCCGAAGGCCGGCTTAGAAGCCTCGATCGCCTATGGCGCAACAGAGACGTCACAACGTTCATCCCCTGCCGCCTGCGCCATCATTCCTCGAGAAACAAGAAAGTTACTCCTTTGCTGTCGAGCCCCTGCGGGGTGCGCCGTCGATCGCCTCCGGCCTGTCGATCACCATCGAGGCCGCAAAGTGCGGGCTCGGGAGGAGGACTACCATGGCGAACATCGGCACCTTCAAGACGACCCGCAACAACGAGTCCGGGCGCTCTATCTGCCAAAGGAATGGACGGACGACCCCGCTCGCCTGAAAGCGGCGCATGTCCTGAGCGATATGGGCTTTGCGACGAAGCCGAAGATCGCGCGTCGAATGGTCGCTCGCGCCGTCGCCGCAAAGGTGCCGTTCTCGTTCGCGGCGGCGGACAGCGTGTATGGCTCAGGTGAGATCGAAACCTGCTGCGCAAGGCGGGAGAAGGCTACGTTCTGGGGGTTCTTACAATCACGTGTTCCGTTCCCGGGGCAAGCAGCAGCCTGTCGCCCGCACCACCTCCGCGATCGCGCAGAGCCTTGCCAAGAAGGCCTGGCACCGCTCGGCGTCCGGCGAAGGGACCAAAGGTCCGCGCTGGCCAGTGGTCCGGCGATTCGCCGTTAGGGTCGGGTTGTTGACACCAACCTGATTCGAGGAACTACCGATGACCGACGAGATGATGAACCTCGGACGCTCGTGGAGAAGACCCTGATGCGGATCTGCGGCGGGAGATGATCGGCTTGCCGCCCAGTTACTGATGGAGCTGGAAGTGCAAGGCCAGACCGGAGCGGTCTACGGCCAGAAGGATCCCGAGGGCCGGCGCAGCGCAACCGCTACCACTAGGAGAGGTGGGCTTTGTTTTCCGTGATAGCTAGCGCCGACATCGGAGTGGCTTCCGACGAACACACCTGCTGCAGCCAATCCGCATGCTTGAAATTCGCGCAAGGGCTGCCCCGCATCTCAGCGCGAGAGCAGGCCTTTGTCGGGCACTTGCTGGGCCGGTTGTCGACATTAAGACTCAATGCCAGAAACCTGACACTACGCGCCGCTACGAAGTGTCTGCTGAGCCTGCGAATTCACTTCGGCACGCGATTTGCTCTGTTCACGGCATCGTCGCCAATCGCACTGCGATGGTCTTCGGGGACCGACCGCCGCGTTCGCGTCTGGTCCCCTCCGACGGTTTGCTGTGGCAGTGACTTGGCGCTCGGTTGTTGACTGAGAAAATGCAGGTAAGTGTTGGATGCGGTCTAGAATGCTTCTTTTGGGAGCCGCAACAATTGCGCCCGTCGCGAGCGGCGCAACCAAAACGGCGAACCTTGAGCCAGGAGTGAAACTGCCACCGGCGGTGTGGGGCTGGTCCGGAGGCTATATTGGCGGACAGCTACCGTCGAACCTCCTTCACCAATCCCTGCGGTCAGTCGATCTATGGCGGTGCCGACAGGTTCGATGTCACCCGGCACAACCCGCACCTGTCGATTGGCCAAGGGCCGCATTTCTGCTTGGGCGCTGCGCTGGCCCGCCTGCAATTGCGATGCGCCTTCCCCGCGCTGTTCGTGCGACTGGAGGATCTAGCGCTGACCATCGCCGCGGAGGACGTCGTCTACATGCGGTTTTACGTCATTCGCTGCCCGCAGCGCCCGCCGGTCACCTTCCGCCCTTCCATCGCTCAGAGAGTGAAGTGCCACCATGCCCGAGCAACCCTTGCCGACGCTGCCGATGTGGCGCGTCGATCACATCGAGCCCTCGCCCGAGATGTTGATGCTATGCGCTAAGGGTCCGATCCACCGCGTGCGCTTCCCGTCCGGGCACGAAGGCTGGTGGGTGACAGGCTACGATGAGGCCAAGGCGGTGCTGTGTGACGCGGCGTTCCGGCCCGCGGGAATGCCGCCGGCGGCATTCACCCCAGATTCGGTGATTCTCGGTTCGCCGGGCTGGCTGGTCTCGCACGAGGGGGACGAACATGCCCGGTTACACGCGATCGTGGCGCCGTCCTTCAGCAACCACAGGGTGAAGCTGATCGCCCAGCAGGTCGAGGCGATCGCCGCGCGGTTGTTCGAGACGTTGGCGGCCCAGCCCCAGCCCGCCGACCTGCGGCGCCACCTCTCATTTCCCCTTCCGGCCATGGTCATCAGCGCGCTGATGGGCGTGCTCTACGAGGATCACGCCTTTTTCGCCGGGCTGTCCGACGAGGTGATGACGCACCAGCATGAAAGCGGCCCGCGCAGCGCGTCGCGCCTGGCTTGGGAAAAACTACGCGCCTACATTCGCGGTAAGATGCAGGACAAGCGCCAGGATCCGGGCGACAATCTGCTGACGGATCTGCTCGCGGCGGTTGACCAGGGCAAGGCGACCGAGGAAGAGGCGATCGGCCTGGCGGCGGGGATGCTGGTGGCGGGCCACGAGAGCACCGTCGCGCAGATCGAATTCGGCCTGCTGGCCATGTTCCGCCATCCGCTACAGCGCGAACGCCTGGTCCGCGATCCATCCCTGGTCGACAAGGCGGTGGAGGAGATCCTGCGTATGTACCCGCCGGGCGCGGGCTGGGACGGCATCATGCGCTATCCGAGGACCGACGTGACCATCGCGGGCGTGCATATTCCCCCGGAAAGCAAGGTGCTGGTCGGCCTGCCGGCGACATCGTTCGATACGCGCCATTTCGTCGACCCGGAAATCTTCGACATCGGACGCGAGGGAGAGCCGCACCTGGCGTTCTCTTCCGGGTCGCACTCCTGCATCGGCGCGGCGCTGGCCAGGCTGGAACTAAAGGTGGTGTTCGGTTCGATCTTCCAGCGCTTTCCCGAGCTGCGCTTAGCCGTAGCGCCCGAAGAACTGAAGTTGCGCAAGGAGATCATCACTGGTGGGTTCGAGGAGTTCCCGGTGCTCTGGTGATACGCCGCGGATCGCGATCTTCTCCGCAACTGCCGGCGCGCCTGGCGCGCGCCGGTCAGATCAGCCAGCCAACAGGTAACCATCAACGTGCAAGAAACCACGGCGGCATGCCGGGACGCCTTCGCCGAACTGGCGTCGCCAACCTGCATCCACGACCCATATCCGTTCATGCGGTGGTTGCGCGAGCACGATCCGGTGCATCGCGCGGCGTCGGGCCTCTTTCTGTTGAGCCGCCACGCCGATATCTCCTGGGCGTTCAAGGCCACGGGCGATGCGTTTCGGGGACCGGCGCCTGGCGAACTGGCGCGCTATTTCCCGCGTGCGGCGAGAAGCCTATCGCTCAATCTGCTGGCGTCCACGCTTGCGATGAAGGACCCACCGACGCATACGCGTCTGCGCCGGCTGATCTCGCGCGATTTCACCATGCGCCAGATCGACAACCTGCGGCCGAGCATAGCGCGCATCGTCGCTGCGCGACTGGAGGGCATGGCGCCCGCGCTGGAGCGCGGGGAGGCGGTGGACCTGCATCGGGAATTCGCGCTGACCTTGCCCATGTTGGTCTTCGCCGAACTGTTTGGCATGCCCCAGGACGACATTTTCGGGCTCGCCGCCGGCATCGGCGGCATTCTGGAAGGCCTGAGCCCGCACGCCAGCGATCCCCAACTCGCCGCGGCGGACGCGGCCAGTGCCAGAGTGCAGGCCTACTTCAGCTGCCTCATACAGCGCAAGCGCACCGATCCCCGCCACGACATCGTGTCGATGCTGGTCGGCGCACATGATGATGATGCCGACACGCTGTCGGATGCCGAGTTGATTAGCATGTTGTGGGGCATGCTGCTGGGCGGCTTCGCCACCACTGCTGCGACCATCGACCATGCGGTCCTGGCGATGCTGGCGTATTCCGAACAGCGGCACTGGCTGCAGGCAGACGCAGCGGGGGTGAAGGCATTCGTCGAAGAAGTCCTGCGATGCGACGCGCCCGCGATGTTCAGCTCCATTCCGCGTATCGCCCAGCGCGACATCGAACTCGGCGGCGTGGTGATCCCGAAGAACGCGGACGTGCGCGTGCTGATCGCGTCCGGCAATCGCGACCCGGACGCCTTCGCCGATCCCGATCGCTTCGATCCCGCGCGGTTCTACGGCACCAGTCCAGGCATGTCGACCGACGGGAAGATCATGCTGAGCTTCGGCCACGGCATTCACTTCTGCCTCGGTGCGCAACTGGCCCGGGTGCAGTTGGCCGAGAGCCTGCCGCGGATCCAGGCCCGCTTCCCCACGCTGGCATTGGCCGAGCAGCCGACCCGGGAGCCCTCGGCGTTCCTTCGGACGTTCCGTGCGCTGCCGGTGCGGCTGCATGCGCAGGGGAGCTGAGATGCGCGTCACGGTCGACCAGGATCTGTGCGGAACCAGCGGGCAGTGCGTGCTGACGCTGCCGGGCACCTTTCGCCAGCGCGAACCGGACGGCGTGGCCGAAGTGTGCGTGGCGACCGTCCCGCAGGCGCTGCACGCCGCCGTGCGGCTCGCGGCCAGCCAGTGCCCGGTCGCCGCCATTCGGGTCATCGAAAGCGACGCTGGCCATGGCGAGCGCGCCAGCGCCGACCCTGCGCCTTCTCCAGCGGAGACCGAGCGACATGCCGCGAAAGACCAGCACAATCTAGGATGACATGATGGGACGGTTTGAAGGCAAAGTGGCCGTGGTGACCGGCGCCGGCGCCGGCATCGGCAAGGCATGCGCCCTCGCCATCGCGCGCGAGGGCGGCAAAGTGGTGGTGGCCGACATTGATGGCTCGGCGGCTATCGCCTGCACCGCGCAGATCGCGGCCGAAGCGGGCCACGCGCTCGCCCTGGCGATCGACATCGCCGATGCGCAGGCGGTGGCAGCGCTGTTCGGGACGGCGGAGCGGCACTTCGGTGGGGTCGACCTGCTGGTGAACAACGCGAGCGCGATGCATCTGACCCCGCGCGACCGCGCAATCCTTGAGCTGGACCTAGCGGTCTGGGATCAGACCATGGCGACCAATCTGCGTGGCGCGCTGCTCTGCTGCCGGCAGGCCATCCCCCGGATGATCGCCCGCGGCGGTGGCGCGATCGTCAACATGTCGTCGTGCCAGGGGCTCAGCGGTGACACCGCGCTGACATCCTACGCCGCGTCGAAGGCGGCGATGAACATGCTGTCGGCCTCACTCGCCACCCAGTACGGTCATGCGCAGATCCGCTGCAATGCGGTTGCGCCGGGTCTCATCATGACCGAGCGACTCCTCGCCAAGCTGGACGCGTGCATGCAACGGCATCTGCGGCGCCACCAGCTCCTGCCGCGCGTCGGCCGCCCCGAGGACGTGGCCGCGCTGGTGGCGTTCCTGCTCTCCGACGATGCTGCGTTCATCACCGGCCAGGTCGTGTGCATCGATGGCGGCATGCTGGCGCATGTGCCGACATACGCCGACGGTGGCAACAGCCGCGCGGCGCGGCCTGCCGGCGAGACCGCCGAAGCAGACGCGGCGCCGCGCTGCTGATGGACATGCTGCTCAACCCGCTGAACCGTCGGCATCGGCTGCGGCACGACATCCCGGTCGTGCCCGGCGCTTTCCCGCTGGTCGGGCATCTTCCCGCCATCGCCAGAGACCTGCCGCGCCTGCTGCGGCGCGCGGAACGGACGCTGGGTAGCCAGTTCTGGCTGGATTTTGGCCCTATCGGCCACCTGATGACCTGCATGGATCCGGATGCTCTCGCACTGCTCCGGCACAAGGACGTGTCCTCAGCGCTGATCGAAGACATCGCGCCCGAATTGTTTGGCGGAACGTTGGTCGCCCAGGATGGCATCGCGCACCGGCAGGCGCGCGATGCGATCCAGGCGGCGCTTCTGCCCAAGGGGCTGACACAGGCCGGCATCGGCGCGCTGTTCGCGCCTGTCATCCGGGCGCGCGTGCAGAGGTGGCGCGACCAGGGCGACGTCACCATCCTGTGCGAAACCGGCGATCTGATGCTCAAGCTCATCTTCAGTCTCATGGGAATCCCCGCGCAGGATCTGCCGGGATGGCATCGCAAGTACCGGCAACTGCTGCAGTTGATCGTCGCGCCCCCGGTCGACCTGCCCGGACTGCCCTTGCGGCGCGGCCGTGCCGCCCGCGACTGGATCGATGCGCGGTTGCGCGAGTTCGTCCGCGCCGCGCGCGAACATGCCTCGCGCACCGGGTTGATCAACGACATGGTGAGCGCCTTCGATCGCAGCGACGATGCGCTTTCCGATGACGTTCTGGTCGCCAATATCCGCTTGCTGCTGCTTGGTGGTCACGACACCACCGCCTCGACGATGGCCTGGATGGTGATCGAGCTAGCGCGGCAGCCTGGGTTGTGGGACGCCCTGGTCGAGGAGGCGCAACGCGTAGGCGCGGTGCCGACCCGGCACGCGGACCTAGCGCAGTGTCCGGTCGCCGAGGCGCTGTTCCGCGAGACGCTGCGCGTGCATCCGCCGACGCCGCTCCTAGTGCGTCGCGCACTGCGTGAATTGCGACTCGCCCAACGGCGCATTCCTGCGGGCACCGATCTGTGCATCCCGCTGCTGCATTTCTCGACCTCGGCACTGCTGCACGAGGCGCCTGATCAGTTTCGGCTGGCGCGGTGGCTGCAACGCACCGAGCCCATCCGGCCGGTGGACATGCTGCAGTTCGGTACCGGCCCACACGTCTGCATGGGCTACCACCTGGCATGGCTGGAACTGGTGCAGTTCTGTATCGCCTTGGCGCTGACCATGCACGAGGCCGGGGTGCGACCGCGGTTGCTGAGCGGCGTCGAAAAAGGCCGGCGCTATTACCCGACCGCACATCCGTCCATGACTATCCGCATCGGATTCTCATGAGCTGGCATTGCATGCCCCCTGTGGTGAGGCAGCGGTGCCGGCGACGCGCGGCATTGCTGCACTCGGCGCGCGCGCTCGGTGCGAGGCCCGCAACACCGCGGCGGCTCGCCGCTCGCCGTGGGCATCTCCTGGCAGGTACAAGGACATGAACAACATGCAGACCGGTTACACGCCACACGACGACCGAGCTGGCGTTTCCGCCAACGGCGGATTGGGCGCCCAGGCGCGCGGCGCATCCGGCAGGCTGCTGCCCGAGATCTGGATGCAGGACGGCGCAAAGCGGGTCGAACAGGCGTTGGCGCGTCTTCTCTGCGCCGAAGACGACGGTGAGACCGAGCTGATGGCGGCGATGCGCTACGCCACCTTGCATGGCGGCAAGCGCACCCGCGCCTTGCTCTGTTTGGCTGCCGGCGCACTGGCCGACGCGCCGGCGCACATGCTCGACGACGTCGGTGCCGCCATCGAGATGATGCACGCCTGTACGTTGGTCCACGACGATCTGCCCGCGATGGACGACGACGTGCTTCGCCGCGGCCTTCCGACCGTGCACGTCAAGTTCGGCGAAGCCACCGCGATCCTGGTCGGCGATGCGCTGCAGGCGCACGCCTTCCTGACCCTGGCGAGCCTGGATGCACCGGGCGACAACCGCATCGCGCTCGTGCGCGAACTGGCGCAGGCGGTGTCCGCCGAGGGTGCCGCGGGCGGGCAGGCCATGGATCTGTCGCTGGTTGGAAAGCACGTCGAGCTGGACAGGATCTTGGTGATGCACCGGATGAAGTGCGGAGCGCTAGTGCGCGCATCCGTTCGCATGGGCGCGCTATGCGCCATCGCGGAGGATGCCGCGCACGCGGCGCTATACTGTGCGCTCGATCGCTACAGCGCCTGTTTCGGCCTGGCGTTGCAGGTGATCGACGACATTCTCGACGCGACAGCGGATACCGCGACGCTGGGCAAGACCCCTGGCAAGGACGCGGCGGCGCGGAAGCCGACCTGCGCGTCGATCATGGGGCTGCAGGCAGCGCGCCAGTTCGTGCCGGATCTGTTGCGCGACGCCGGGGAGGCCGTCGCCCCGTTGGGGCCGCGTGCGGAACGGTTGGCGCAGATCCTGCAGCGGGCCAACGCGTATCTGTTCAAGCACGCGCCATGCGCATGAGCGCGCCCGTCCGCATGGAGTCGCCCCTCGTGCCGCTGCGATGGGCCAGCGGCAGCGGTGCATGCTGCACTGTGTCCGAGTCCGCGGCGCCGATCGCAGCGGTGCCCAGCACGCCCGCGACGGGCCTGCGGCGACGTGCGCGGCGTCTGCCCGATCTGGTTCCCGTCAACCGTCTGCAGAAGGAACATCCCGCGTGAACGCGCTGGCTGAACAGATCCTTTCCGAATTGCGCCACCTGCTGAGCGAGATGCGCGATGGCGGCAGCGTCGGTCCATCCGTCTACGACACGGCGCGAGCTCTGCAGTTCCACGGCAACGTCACCGGTCGCCAGGACGCATACGCGTGGCTCATCGCGCAGCAACAGGCCGATGGCGGATGGGGAAGCGCGGACTTCCCGCTGTTCCGTCATGCGCCGACGTGGGCGGCGTTGCTGGCATTGCAGCGTGTCGACGCTCTTCCCGGCGCTGCCGACGCTGTCCAGGCTGCAACGCGGTTCCTCCAGCGCCAGCCCGATCCCTATGCGCATGCGGTGCCGGACGACGCGCCGATCGGCGCGGAGCTGATCCTGCCGCGGTTTTGCGACGAGGCCGCATCCCTGCCGGGCGGCGAGGCGTTTCCGCGCCACCCGGCGCTGCTGCCGTTGCGGCAAGCGCGGGTCAAGCTGGGAGCCGTGGCGACGTTGCCGAGCGGCCATCCGTTGCTGCACTCCTGGGAAGCCTGGGGGACGTCGCCGACCACCGCATGGCCTGATGATGACGGCAGCATCGGCATCAGTCCGGCAGCCACCGCCGCGTGGCGTGCGCACGCCGTGACACAGGGGAGCACGCAGCAGGTCGGGCGCGCCGACGCGTATCTGCAGGCGGCATCGCGAGCGACGCGCAGCGGCATCGAAGGTGTCGTTCCCAACGTCTGGCCGATCAATGTGTTCGAGCCATGCTGGTCGCTGTACACATTGCATCTGGCCGGTCTGTTTGCGCATCCCGCGCTCGCCGGAGCGGTGCGCGTGATCGTCGCGCAGCTCGACGCCCGCCTGGGCGTGCGCGGTCTGGGTCCGGCCGTGCACTTCGCGGCAGATGCGGACGACACCGCCGTTGCGTTGTGCGTCCTGCGCCTTGCAGGCCGCGACCGGACGGTCGAAGCGTTGCGCCATTTCGAAATCGGCGAGCTGTTCGTCACCTTCTCCGGCGAGCGCAATGCCTCGGTGTCGACCAACATCCATGCCCTGCATGCGTTGCGACTGTTGGGAAAGCCCGCCGTCGGCACCAGCGCTTACGTCGAGGCCAATCGCAACCCGCACGGTCTCTGGGACAACGAAAAATGGCACGTTTCATGGCTGTATCCCACCGCGCATGCGGTCGCAGCGCTGGCGCAAGGCAAGCCCCGGTGGCGCGACGAGCGCGCGCTGGCGGCGCTGCTGCAGGCGCAGCGCGACGACGGCGGCTGGGGCGCCGGTCGCGCGTCCACATTCGAGGAAACTGCCTATGCGCTGTTCGCGTTGCACGTGATGGACGGGAGTGAAGAGCCGACAGGGCGGCAGTGCATTGCGCAGGCGGTGGCGCGTGCGCTGGAGTGGATGCTCGCCCGCCATGCGGCGCACACATTGCCGCAGACTCCGCTGTGGATCGGCAAGGAACTCTATTGCCCCACCCGGGTCGTGCGCGTGGCCGAACTCGCCGGGTTGTGGCTGGCGCTTGGTTGGGGGCGCCGCGTCCTGGCCGAGGGAACAGGAGCGGCGCCATGATTCAGACCGAACGAGCGCTGCAGCAGGTGCTGGAGTGGGGGCGTTCCCTGACCGGGTTCGCCGATGAGCACGCCGCGGAAGCGGTCAGGGGCGGCCAGTACATCCTGCAGCGCATCCACCCGAGCCTGCACGACATCAGCGCCCGCACCGGCCGCGATCCGCAAGACGAAACGCTGACCGTGGCGTTCTATCGCGAACTGGCGCTGCTGTTCTGGCTCGACGATTGCAACGACCTTGGCCTGATCGCACCGGAGCAGCTCGCCGCGGTGGAGCAGGCACTGGGGCAGGGCGTGCCGTGCGCGCTCCCCGGATTCGAGGGTTGCGCTGTGCTGCGCGCTTCGCTGGCCGCGCTCGCCTACGATCCTCGCGACTATGCTCAGCTTCTCGACGATACCCGGTGCTACTGCGCGGCGCTGCGCGCCGGACACGCGCGGGCGGCAGGGGCGGGACGCTGGTCCTACGCCGAGTACCTGCACAACGGCATCGATTCGATCGCCTACGCGAACGTGTTCTGTTGCCTGTCGTTGCTGTGGGGACTGGACATGGCGACCTTGCGCGCGCGTCCGGCGTTTCGCCAGGTCCTGCGGCTCATCTCCGCGATAGGGCGCCTGCAGAACGATCTGCATGGACGCGACATGGACAGCTCGGCCGGCGAGGCCGACAACGCGGCGATCCTGCTGCTGCAGCGCTATCCGGCTATGCCTGTGGTGGAGTTCCTCAACGACGAGCTGGCCGGGCATACTCGCATGCTGGAGCGGGTGATAGCGAAAGAACGCTTTCCTGCGCCCTGGGCACCGTTGATCGAGGCCATGGCGGCCATCCGCGCGCAGTACTACCAGACCTCGACCAGCCGCTACCGCAGCGACGCTGCGGGAGGAGGCTAACGTGCGCTGGCCTGAACGCGCGGGAGGCGGCGGCGTGCGCGCGATGCCGTCGGTCCGATCCGACGCAACACCGTCGCCCGATGCGTTGTTCACCGTGTAAAACGCAGTGGTATAGAGTCCTTGGGAAGCGGATAGTTGGTCTGAGGATTGCCGATGAAAGGGGCTGCCATCGCTCATCGCGAAATCCAGAGATGCGGCTTCAGCAGCAGAACTCCGCTTACGTTCTTGTGCGCGCTGTGGTTGGATACCCGCCTACGCGTTCACGATAGATCTTGCATATATTCGTCCGAAGTCGACGTCAGCAGCGTAACGCCTGCCGCATTCAGGCCCCTGACTCAGCTTCCGGTGGCTCGAGCCAAGCTCAAGATTTTGGCGCTTGCTCAGAAAACCCGCGTCTGTGTGAGACAAGGGTCCCTGTACGCGCAATAAGAGGAACCGCGCTGTGACAGTCTCTCTTGACGGCAAAGTTCGAGACGGACAGCACGACATGCAGGTCCGTGTCTACTTTGAAGATACCGACGCCGGCCAGATTGTTTATCACGCAAATTTTTTGCGTTTCGTGGAACGTGGCAGAACGAATTACTTGCGCCTGCTCGGCAACAAACGGAAGGCGCTGCTCAAGGCAACGCGGAACGATGCGCCAGGCTTCGCCTTCGTTGCCCGTTCCTCCGTCGTGCAGCAGCACCATATCCGGCAATCTCGAGCATGGTGATCAGCGAGCGGTTGGTGCGCCCTTTCCGCCAGATCGGCCTCCCAACCGCACATCGACTGACTATCATTCTAGCCGATCACGTATGGAAGGCGCGACCGTCAGACTTTTATCTCACCGAGACCAGCACCATGATCATCTTTGGACCAATGCTTGTCCTCGTCGGCATCGGCTTTTGCTGCTGGTTGCTGTTCACGCTCGCTGTTTTAATGCTCAATCGTAAGGAAAAATGCCCGTCAGGAACCAGTACTTTGCGGATGACATGCACGAGGCGGCCAAAATCCTGAACATAGTGAAAGGTCAGCGCGCAGTAGGCGAGGTCGAAAGCCGTCTAAGGTAGGTCCAGCGTGTCGAGATCGGCGATGCGATATACTCGATATCCTATCCGCTGTGTCTCTCCCGCAACGCTCGATCATGTTTTGCGACAGATCCAGACCCAGAACCGAGGCCGCACCCTGCTCGCGCATCCAGCGCGAGGCCCAGCGGAAGGCACATCCCAGATCGACGACACGTTTCCCACCCAGATCGGGCAGCATAGCCCGCATCGCGGGCCATTCAGGGGCGCGTCCAGCCCATGCACCTGTCAGGGCAACTGGCTGTAGCCAGCGAAGAAAACGGGATCGTCTTAAATATTCTGCGCCATGTCTGCCTGCTACTCGGCTTTTCGCTCAGACAATTCCTGCAGATCCAACCAGAATTGTCGCAGTCTACGAAGCGTCATGATCCTACTCAAATGAGCTGCACAAAAGGCATCTTGAATCGGCGGGCTTCTCGCGCCAAAAAAATGCATCCAGGCGCTTACGCATTTTTGCAATGTTGGGCCCCGGTCGGGGGTCAAAAAGCCGCGCCGATCCACAGTACTCTGCCGCCATGTCGTCGGGCAAGGCGTCACCGCACGAACGTCGAACCCGTTCGGACCATTTCTGGTCGTTGGTCTACTCGTCATGCTTGCTGTGCAGAGAAATGTTTCAGGTATCCTTTTCTAGACTAGCGCGGCGGCGCGTGCGATTGTGACCTGCCACTGCGTATTTCCTCCAGAAGGAGTTAGAGTCCGGCCCGAAGAAGGACGGACAGATGAAGCGAGCAAGGTTCACGGAAGAGCAGATTATCGCGGTATTGAAGGAGCATGAGGCTGGG